>ODAI011590848.1_pt1 | contig 21432 bp, 22 predicted proteins | sample 1539321 | NCBI WGS metagenome assembly ODAI01 (sample SAMN02144231, study PRJEB22623) | gut metagenome | biome: sheep rumen | host: Ovis aries | place: New Zealand | reverse complement strand
TTGGTTTATAAATTTCACACCATTGTGATTAAATAATTTGCCAGTCAATATATTGGGGGCATGTGTGCTTTGGGATTTATTATTCGCATTATTAGCCAGCGCAATTTGGACACGATTAAATAGTTCTGTAGAAATAATCGGTTCGTGTTCACCTTTGGCAAAAGTACCTTCTTTTTTGTTTTCAATTTGACCGATATAAACTTTATCCCGCAATATACGATGCATACTCATTTTACTAATCGGATTACCACCACGCATTTGTCGTTTTGCTGTCTCCCATCGTTTACCAAATATACCATTTTGCCGTGCGTATTCAGTTAAATCGTTTACAGATTGCAGTTCTAGGTATTTTTCAAACAAATGTCGTACTTGTTCTGCTTCGGTTGGGTTTACTACCAATTTTTTGTTTATCAGGTCATAACCCAGCCGTGGCGCACCACCCATCCATAACCCTTTGGCCTTTGATGCACGGATTTTATCGCGTACACGTTCGCTTGAAACTTCTCGTTCGAACTGTGCGAATGATAGCAACATGTTTAATGTTAATTTGCCCATTGATGTGCTGGTATCAAACGATTGGGTTATAGATACAAAGTTCGCACCGTATTTTTCGAAATACTTCATCATGTTATGGAAATCTAAGATTGAACGCGATAATCGATCAACCTTATACACTACCACAGTATTTACTAACCCATGTGCCATATCATCCAACATTTGCTTTAATGCAGGCCGTTCCATAGTCCCACCAGAAATCGCCGCATCACTGTAAGTCTTGTAATATTGCCAACCATTAAACGATTGTGATGCTATATATGCCTTGCACGACTCTTCTTGGTTTTGCAGAGAATTAAACTCTTGTTCCAGACCATGTTCGGTTGATTTGCGTGTATAAATAGCGCATTTAATTGTCATGTTTGTACCTTTTGTTTATTCCAAAGAAGAAATTACCAGACATTTTCATACCTGCGATTTTGGTTGCTACTGCAGATAAAGTTGAATATTTATTGCCATTGTATGAAAAGCTACCGTCGTCGTTGACCAAGATAGTGTATTTTGTGCCCTTGAAATATCGGGTTAGAATTGTGCCTGGGACAAAGTTATATTTGTTTTTTGTGGCACTGGTTAAGCATTGTTCCGGGTTGTCTTTGTATTTACGAATTTTTACTAGATATTTATGCTCAATTCGCAGATTTAGGCGATCACATTGAATATAATACCAAAGTGACCGTATTTGCCGCTTGAATGGATATTGTGAATATTTAGCCCACAATCGCGCCCGTTCATCAAATGACACGGCTTTTAACTCCTCCATCGTCTTTGGCATGTTATCTTTATATGACATATCGGCTCCTTTATAACGTCAAGCAATTACCGCTCTAAAGAAGCCAGAAGTCAAGTTAATAAAGATAATAAAATGACTGGACTTTTGGTTGAAAGTAATGACAAATGCGACAACCTAAAAGGAGACCCCATGAAATACAAACATTTTGATGATATTAAGCCAAATCATCGTATGGATTTTATAATGCTCTATTTTGCCGCTTGCCGTTCGTTACACGAGCTTGAAGCAGCAATTCGCAGAACGAATAATGGTCGTTTAACTTGTCGTCAGGCATGGTTACTTCGCAGAATCCAATATAAACTGACACAAATGGTAGCATTATGAAAAAAACAAGCACCATATAAGCAATGTGAAAATCCTTGATTTTACGTGATGTTTTACTATTATTATTGATAACAATATTCAAAAATATTTTAGCAATACAGAGAGCAAATATGGATATAATAATAAACCATGATATTCCCAAAAAAGATCCTTCTGAAGATCTTTTGGGATACGCAAACTTTGCGAAATTTGTAGCTGACAATATTATTTTGCATCATTTTGATACGGGGTTGGTTATATCATTAGATGCTCCTTGGGGATATGGAAAAACTACTTGTTTACGATTTATAGAATATTATTTAAAAGACAAACCAAATATCGAAGTTTTACATTTTAATCCTTGGTGTTTATCGGATAATAAAGACAAAATAATCTTGGAATTTTTGCATGCTTTAGGAACCAAATTAAAGAGTATTATATATAAAACAGAAAGAAATAAAAAAATTCCTTTGAATGAAACACTTGCTTGTTGGATTAAGTTTAAATCACACAAAAGAAACGAAACAAATGAATTCAACGCAATATGGAAAGGTCTTGTCGGGATATTTTCTTCTACATACGTAGAACAAGTAGAGAAAAATTATAATGATATACGCAAACAAAAACAGCAAATTGAAAAAATTCTACACAAACAACAAAAAAGAATTGTTGTATTTATAGATGATATTGATCGACTTACCAAAGACGAAATACGAAATATTTTTAAATTAATCAAAGCTATTGCGGATTTTGATTTTATCACTTATGTAATCGCTTTTGACCAACATATAGTTGTAGATGCACTTGACAATGATTTTTGTACTAACAGTTTTGATTATCTTAAGAAAATTGTACAAATACCATTGAATTTGCCAAAAATTGATAGTGAAAATATAAATAACATATTTTATACCCAGCTAGATAATTTGATAAAATCTGTCAATTATAATGTTACACCAGATATAAGAGAACGTTTTTTTACTTATAATAAAGAATTGATTCAACCAAATATAAAAAGTATACGAGATATAAATAGGTTGTTTAACGGACTGTTATGTAATTATGGTCAAATTGCAGAAGATGTTGATCTGTTAGATTTTTTAGCATTAGAAATTATTCGATTGTTTCAACCAACTCTTTATCAAGAAATTAATGACAATTTACAATTTTTTGTGGGTGAATCGCTATTTGTATTTAAAGACGAAAAGACCAAATATTTTAAATTGTTCTCAGAGAGACACTCTAATTATGTAAATCTAATCAAAACTATGTTTCCGCAAACAGGGCAATTCTTAGGTGGATCTAGCTATGGTGCAGATTGGCAAGAGCAATGGAACCGAGAAAAACGAATATGTTCTGACGAAAGATCCCACATTTATTTTGGGTTGAGATTAAAAGAAGGACAGATTTCTGATGTAGAATTAAATAAATTTTTAAATGCATTAAATTCTCAAAAAAACCTTGATAAAGCACTTTCGAATTGGGCACAAGAAAAAGTGTCATCCGGTAGAAGCAAATTGTTCTTCTGGATTCCAAAATTCACATCTGTTGCGAAACAGATAGTTGATAAAAAATTGGATGCTTTTTTTATCAATTCAATCTTTAAATTCAGAAATTCTTTTAATGACATTGGTGATACTGATAATTCCCATATTCTGAGTATAGATAACGATCAGCGTTTTGTCTGGTTATACAATGCGATTGTACAAAACATAAAAGATGAACAGTATTTATTTAATGTACTAAAGACAGCCATTAGTAACAGTAATAATTTATCATCTATTGCAGAATTTATGCTTAGGTATGGAATTCCGCATGGCTTTTTCCCAGACATAAAAGATCAAACTGATGTGGTAGTTACCAAACAACATTATTTACAATTAGAAAAAATCCTTATCAACAAAATAGCTAAGAATTTTACAAAGATTCATACATATAATACGCCTTTCAGGCTTTTGCAATTTATGCAGGTACGAGCAAATAAATATTATATCAAAGCTATGGACTACTACATGAAAACGGATGAGGATCTTATAACATTGTTGGAACATCTATATGTAAATATGATAAGTAATGAAAAAGGGGTGTTTAAAAGCATTTCTACATGGCCGTTTAATGCCTACATATCCAATGAGGACTTAATGCAGAAATTGCAAGGAATAAAGAGCAAAAGACTCGCTATTAGGGCGCAACAAATAATTGATAATTTAAATCAAGCACGAGAAATGAGAAGTAGATAATTGTAGAGCATTTTATTATTAATAACTTGATTATTCCTTTATTTTGAGGTATGTTTTTTATGAATCCAATGAGAATTGGGTTCGGGGCTATCCTAGGCCCATCTTGTTCGGTGCGAAAGCATCGTTAATCTGATGTGATGGTGTTTTCTGCACCGTTATGTCCCTGACTTATGGTCGGGGAGTCGTTGGTTATAAAACAGGGGTAACCCGAAAACCACGAAATCAATAACAAGATGATTAGGATCTCCCCGGCCGCCAATTCTTAGTTGGCGGTCAACATTTATTCGGGGATTAATATGCAAAGGAATCCGTATATTTTACCTGTTAAACGATATGGTAATGAACGCAATCCAAAGCTGGTAATTTTGCTATGTAATCCTGGTGATGATCCATTAAAGTATGAACGATTATCCGATTATACAATGTATTTAAAAGGTGAATATAAAGATGCGGGGTTATCACTTGATATTGCCTGTAAATATAATGATTGGTGGGACGATTTTTGTAATGTATTTAAGCAAGTGAATTTAAAAGCATCGGATGTCTTAGTGTTAGAATATTACCCATATCATACACGCGATATGTCTTTAGTGCCAAATTATAATCAATGGACGGATTACGCCACGACTGCATTATCAGAAAACAAAAAATTATTAAATAAATTTATGTCTAAAAATGTACCAGTGTTTGGATATTACTATTCGCATTGGTTATGCGAAATTCCGCAACTGAAAGATTATACGTTGTTTTATAAAAGTCGAAATCGTTTCAAAAAATCAAAATGCAAAGAATTATACAAATTTCTACAAGAGGTGTTATAAATGAAAAAACTGTTATTATGTTTATTGTTGTGTGGTTGCCAAATTGCTAATGAACAAAGTTCTGTAAATCAACCAGAAGAACCCAAAACAGAAATATCATCATTTCAGGATTTTCCTGAATGTGCCAAAACTGATAAAGGTAGCATTTTATGGTACGACCATTTCAGCAACGATGTGATTGGTCTTGCCACGGACAAATATGATATGCACCGCCGCATTTGTGCAAATACAAAAATTTATAATAGAAAAGAAGTTAGCCATCCTGTATTTTTATATTATACTTACGAACAAGATATGTCAGAAAAATGCAAACGGGCTATATCTGGATTTATAGACGAATTAAACAACAGGGTTTGCATATAAAGGATTCAGTATGCTTTGGGGCGCAATTATTGGTGACATAGTTGGATCAATATACGAATTTGATAATATCAAAACCAAAGATTTTCCATTATTTACAGAACGCGGATTTATAACAGATGATTCTTGTATGACGATTGCTGTTGCCGATGCTTTAATGAAATGGAAACGCAGCGGTGGCGATTTACAAAAACATGCAATTCAATCTATGCGGGAAATTGGTCGCAAATATCCAAATATGGGATACGGTTTTCGGTTCGCGCGTTGGTTGTCTAGTGATGATAACGAACCGTATGATAGTTGGGGCAACGGTGCCGCTATGCGTGTATCCGCAGTCGGTTGGGTTGGAAACAGTATCACAGAAGTAAAACGTCTGTCCTATATGGTGACATCGGTGAGTCACGATCATATAGAAGGTATCAAAGGTGCCGAAGCAACAGCGGTATGCGTTTATCTGGCGCGTATGGGTAAAGATAAAAATGAAATTGCCAAATATATAACTGATAATTATTACGATTGGTGTTTGTCTGTCACTGAACTTCAAGAAAATTATAGTTGGGACGGTTCTTGTCAAGGCAGCGTTCCACAAGCATTACAATGTTTCACAGAATCAACATCGTTTGAAGATGCAATTCGCAACGCAATATCGATTGGCGGTGACAGCGACACCATCGGCGCAATCACTGGAGCGGTTGCGGGGGCTTACTATGGCATTCCAAAAGAAATGATAGAAACCGCCCGCAAATACGTTCCATATGATTTGTTAACAATTATCGACAAGTTTGAAAAAGGTGATTATTGAGATTCTTCATCTAATATATACCTTATCACTTGACTTAGTGCATCAACCTGATCCTTATATTTCGTTCCTGGGAAACCCAATAATTCTTTCTTGAATTCAGGCCACCAATCCAAATTACGTGATTCCGATGGAAACAGTAATCGTCCGCTTTCTATAACAACACTACTGTTTATCAATCTAGATGCTTTATCGCCATGTGGTTTTATAGCTACTGTATTAAAATAAGAACCACCATTGTTATATTCTGCTGCCAAGAATTGATTTAATGCTACACCACTTGCAGCTTCTTCTACCAGCAATGTTATTTGTCCCCTGTTACCCAGATTGCTTGCCCATTGATTGTAAATATCTTTAGTTTCTTTGATTAAATCCGGTATTTCCCATTTATCACGATATACCTCCACAAGATGTAATTTTCTATCCCTGGTCATAACAATTACCACACATGCAGAATATGCATTGTCTGTTCCTGTTTTGCTTGCAGTATCCCAACTTAAATACACTTCTCGTACATCATTTCTATCGAACGTTACTTTGTCTTCATAATGTAGCCATTCTGGTTTAATTATGCCGCTTTCGACTGCTATTGGATTTTGTTGATATTGAGATTCCCAAACATATGAACCCAAACTTTGTTTTAGTTCAAGAGACTTTTCTAAACCGGTATAATCCGGGTTTAGAACTTGGCCTTTGGCACGAATAAAAGTTTTATTACCTACAATCCATGTTTCGTTTTCAATGGCAATTTGTGGTATTTTTATAACATCCCATTTGTCTGGTTCGTTTTCTAATAAATAACCGGTTAAATCGTTTTCGTGAACCCGTTGCATCATTAATACAATACTGTCGGTTTCTTGATTATCTAAACGACTTAATAGCGTCTTTTTATACCATTCGTTGACTTTATTTAATGCAGTTTCGCTGGTCGTATTTGATGTATTGATTGGGTCATCAATAACAATTAAATTACCACCGCGTCCCGTTATAGTTCCGTCAACTGATGTTGTAAATCGTCCACCGTGAGAATGCGTCTTAAAATCTGTAGCCGATGATTGTTCATTTGCAATCTGACTTTTTGGAAATAACGTTTTATACCAATCTGATGTCATGATACGTTTCGTATCACGTGCAAATTCATCTGCAAGCTCCGCAGAATAAGAAACACTTATAATTTTCTTTTTCGGTGATTTCGCAAGAGTCCACGCAGTAAAAGCGACATTAATAAGTTGTGATTTTAAGCTTCTTGGTGGCAGATTTATAATAAGCCGTTTTATTTCACCGCGTCTAACCCTTTCTAATTTATCACACAATACGTAAAAGTACCATGCGGGGACAATAAATTGTCCCCCACTGGTTTCATAAAAAGCACGTTGAAAGAAACTGAAAAAATCCTGCCTTATTAAAGCAGTTGATAAACCGGTATTCATATTTCAACCTCTTTGTTTTCTTGTAAAATTGATTTTCTGTAATTTTCAATTATTTCTGAATCAATTTTACTTTGTTCATTATCATCAAATTGGGTACGTGATAAATCGTTCTCAATCTTATCGGCAAGTTCCAATGCCATTTTAATATCAGCCGACTTCCCATTAAGTGCGTTCTGTAACAACTTTTTCAAAACAGCTAGCTTTTTGGTTATTTTCTTTGTGTTTCCACCTTCTTTTATTGTTATTAATTCATTAAGCTCTTTGTTAACAATTGTTGACCAATTTTTTGAATTTTTAGGCTGCCCACCAGAAACTGATTCGTGACCTTTCTTGAAACGCGTTTCAATCGGTGGATTACAATATCCTGTCATTTTATTTCTCCTATTTTTGTAGCTTTTGTACCAGTTAGTTTTTCAAATCGTTTTATTGTTAAGTCGCAATATCTGGGTTCAATTTCTATTCCATAACCAATACGTCCTGCTTGTTCAGCCGCTAAGATAGTTGTGCCAGAACCTAAAAAAGGATCGAACACAATATCTCCACGTTTTGTAACGTCTAAGATAATGTCTTTTGTTAATTGTACTGGTTTGGGTGTAGGATGGCTTTTAAGGGTTTCGCGACCTTCTGCACAATGATTGGCCCCTGGAAAATCCCAAACATTGGTTCTGTAACGGCCGTGTTTTCCAAGTTCTATATTGTTTACATGTGCAATTGTGCCTTTCTTGAAGACACAACACATTTCATGTTGCGATCTGTATAAAGATCCCATTCCACCAGTTAATTTGTTCCAAATACAGATATTTTTCAATTCAGTATAACTCTGAAAACCCGCGTTTGTCATCTCTCGGACATGTTTCCAGTCAATCCAGTAATAATGTAAAGAACCATCATTGGAATAGTCTTTGGTTAATTCCATAACAGACATTAAAAATTGTATGAATTCGTCAGATGACATTTCACCACAAGCCATTTGAAAATCATCATGCTTTATACGTCCCATAGAACCGATTTCGCTTATTTTTACATTGTATGGGCTGTCGGCTATGACAAGTTGCGCTTTATTGTCGCCAAATAACGCATTATAAGTGCATCTATGGAGTGAATTACCACAAACAAGGCGGTGATGCCCCAGTTGCCAAATATCTCCACTCTGGCATACCTTATCTGCGTCATTTAGTTCGGGTAGTATATCCGCTTTTGTATCGATGTTTTTGTCTGTTGGGTTTAAAATAAGGTCAATATCGCCAGTTTCAAAGCCTGTTACCGTCATATCAAAGTCCAAATCTTGCGCCATTAATAATTGAAACTCATCTTGCAACAGTTCCATATTCCAAGTTCCTAACTCGGTAAGTTTATTATCAGCTATGGCATACGCGATTTTTTGTTGAGCTGTTAAATGCGACAAAATTATCACAGGCACCTGTGTAAAACCTAACATCTTTGCGGCAGCTAACCGCCCATGACCGGCAATGATTTCGAGTTGTTCATCTGCCAATATTGGCGACACAAATCCGAACTCCTTGATAGATTGTGCTATTTGACCGATTTGTTTCTTGCTGTGTTGTTTTGGATTCTTGTCATGAATTTTCAATTTTTGAACGTCTATATTTTCAACTTGTAAATTTGGCATAATTTGCCTCCTTATTTTTGGGGATATTTTTATGGCTATCCCATTGCCGTTTTTTCTTCTTTAGGAGGCGGTCAAAAAAGACCTTTGCCCCCTATATATAAGGCGCAACGAAAGTTAATTCAAAAAATCGCCGAATTTCTGCGGGTTCTAGAAAACACCCAAAAATTACTATTTTTGGACAAAAATCTTATTTAGTGATTGGTTTTGTGTGTAAAAAATATCGTAATATACAGGTTTTGTTTATGCATAAAATTTGCACTCTAAAAATGATGCAAAATTCCCATTATTTCCCATTTATTTTGGACAGAACTGGATATCTAATACCGTTCTTTCTTACAACTCCGCCATAAAAATCAAATCGGCAAAAGCCGATTTTATTTTTATCGTGATTGGCATTGGGTTGAACGCTGGGCAACGACAGTTGCCGGTCGGGTTCGACAATGAGTAGATTTTTCACGATTTTGTATTCACAAAAATTAATACAATTTTATTGTGCCGCGTTTATACATTTCCATAAGAATTTGGTTTGTTTTAGATTGTATTTTGCTGGCATTGGTTTTGCCTATTGACAATTCATGTATATCGCTTTGCAATTTTAATATATCCAATCCAATATCTGGCGCAGGTAATGCCTTTAATTTTGTTCCAACCTTGTCTGATTTTTCCAAATATCTGATATTGCCTTGGTTGCCTTTCTGGGCAAAGATACCGCCCTTGCCTATATTTGCATCATAACAATGTGCCAATGCGTAATCTTCGTATGCAACCCATGATTGTTTATTTACATCTTGCAAAATCGGTTGATAGAAAGTTATCGATTCTGAACATGGAATAAATGGTTTTATAATTGGATTTGTGACTTTTTGGCGACCATGAACCAACGAACATTGTAATTCTGGCTTGAAAGGATTTACAACAAAATCTTCGCGCAAGTATGGAAATCCTGTGCGTGGTGCAACCAAATTAACATTTGATGCATTTACAAAACACAAATCATTTACAACCAATGCAAACACAGATGGAAAATAATGAAACAATGGTGTGTTTGTTCCAATAAAATTTAATCCTTGGGCATTGGATGGCATTTGTAATTTACGAATAGATAACATTCTGTCCGCCCTGGCTATTCTGGAATCTATATAAAAATTGGGATTAACTTCGTTTTTTAATTCAGGGTGATAGCACATTTCAACCAACCATAATCCAATACGAACCTTGTCAAACCAATCCATAAATAAACTGATTTTTTCGCCAGAAACCGTTTTCCCAGCCAATATATCAACCATAATCGGTCTGACCTGGGCCTCTAGATTAGCATATTCAGAATTACATTTTTCACATGCAGGAAATTTGAACTGCATAAAATTCAAATGTTTGTGCGATGCAGGAAAATTTTCATAAACATCTTTGTTTTCACGACCGGTTAAACGTATCAACCATTGCGGAATCACATGTTCCATATTTTTCTTTTCTGGTTTTTTACCACAAAAAATACAAAATTTTTCTGCCATACAATATATCCTTTATCAGCAAATATAATAACACAATACGACAATTTGTCAATAAACAAAAACTATAAAATACACCTGCCCTGTTCCGCAAATATTGTTATATAAATTCACAGATTATTGTTTTTTATTTTTAACCGCATAGCACACAATCAATGCGCCACACGCAAACATTATACTCGACAATAACTGACCCATGGTTAATCCCCAAGATGTCAAAAAACCAATCTGGGCATCGGGCGCACGAAACAACTCGCAAAACATACGAATAACCGCATACGACATACCCATTATGCCCGCCAATGCCCCAGGATAACGATTTATGTTTGTCTTTTTATACAATAACATCATCAAGACAAACAAAAACACACCCTCGCCCAAGGCCTCGTAAATAGGACTGGGGTGGCGTGGAACAGATGTTATTCCATTAAACACAACCGCCCAAGGCGCATCTGATGGACGACCCATAACCTCTATATTTATAAAATTGGCAATGCGACCAAAAAACAATCCAATTGGCGCAACAACTGAAATCAAATCCAGCACACGCCAACCGTTAAAATGTGCGCGGTGCGCATATAAAAAGTTTGCAACAACCACACCAATTAATCCGCCATGAAAACTCATTCCGCCATGCCATAACGCCAATATTTCCAATGGATGTGCAATAAAAAACGGCAAATTATAAAACAGAACATATCCCAAACGACCACCAATGATTACACCAAATATTATGTAAGTCAGTAAATCATCGTATTGTTTTTTATCTAAATTGATTCCAGATTTTTTATCACGCGACAAACGCAAAAACACCCAATAACCCAATATAAATCCCACAATGTATGCCAGCGCATACCAGCGCACATCAATTCCAAATACAGATACCGCAACCGGTGAAATAGGATTTATAATAATTGCCATTTGTTTTTCCTTTGATTATCAAAATAAAGTGTAAATACATCCCGTCAAAAAAACAATAAAAAAAGCACCGATAAAATCGGTGCAAAAATTTATGTATGTAAAACTATCTTTGATTATTATTTGATAAAGATTTCGCAATTTCGTTTTGCTTTTGTATTGCGCCGCGTATTTTGCGAGATGCTTTTTCAAAAATTTCCAATGCTTCTTCTTCGCGTGCAATTGTTTCGCGTTGGTCACGAATAATATTTTCGCAACGTTCAAGATAGCGTTGATTTTGTCTGCTGTATGGTTTTGCCATTTCAGCCTGAATGTTTTTGAACATTTCTTCTATTTTATTTTTACAATTTGCGATAATGCGTTGTTTATCTGAAACAGTTTGTGATGGATACATATTAGGTGATGATGTTTTACCACGTAAAGAATAAATTTCATGTAATTCCCTGGACATAATTTTAACCCTCTAAATTATTATATTTACCATATTGTATATCGCCTGAAAAAACAGAACGCACAGTCCAGTTTGCCATGTTTTTTATGAAATCGCAATATTTTTTTGCAATCTTTATAAAAAAAACACCGATTTTGTCGGTGTTTTTCATTTATTTTTGTCTGTTTTGCATGTATTCACGCACAACCTGTTTTGGATCGATACCTTTGTCTATCAATCTGGCACAGGCATCGCGCGCAGACACAACCCAGCCTGACAAGTTTTTTTTGCATTTTTCAATACGTTCTGCCTCGCCAGATTTCATGACTTGAATCAATTTATCATTAAATTTACGAACACATTCAATGTTTTCGATAAATTCTTTTATTCTGTCATCGCCTGTACGAGCATTGGTTTTATTTGGCAAATCGTTCAAATTTGTCACAGGAACAAAATTTCTAAATTTTCTTGCGTCTTTTGACATTTGACTTTCCTTTGTTTTGGTTATTACAACGTACAATATAATACTAAAATTATATTTTGTCAAGTATATTTTTATTTTTTTGTTTTTGTGGTGGCAAAATTATCCGTTTTTATTCTTGAATTTGTGGTGTACTTGTACTATATATCTATGGACAAAAAAGGAGAAAACAAAATGACACAGGTTGCAAATAATATGGATAAGTATTTGAGAAAAATTTTTGCATTGATGTTTGGTGCGGTTGGTGTGACCGCGGTGGCATCATATTTAACAATTTGGGGTGGCGGATTGCCTTTGTTATTTAATGCCACAGGCGGAATGTCGTTGCTGTATTATGTATTATTATTTGGCGGATTGGCATTTTCCATTTGGGCCCAGGTTCGTGCGTTTTCTATGAAACCTGCGACGGCGGCGATTATGTTGATGATTTATTCCGCGATTATTGGAATAACATTGACACCATTGATTGCAATCAGTTTGGCTGTTCATCCGGCTGCGATTTTATATTCTTTTGTATTGGCGGCGGTTATGTTTGCGTGCATGGCTTTGTTTGGATACAAAACAATTAAAGATTTGTCTGGGTTGGGAATATTCTTGTTTATGGGCATGATTGGTTTAATATTGGTTGGAATTGCATCTATGATTTGGCCATTGGGTTCAACATTTGCAACAATCGTTTGCTTCATAGGATTGTTAATATTCGCATTATTTACCGCGTATGATATGCAAACACTGAAAAACGCATATAATACGCTGAGTGATGATGAAACAACAAAAAATCAATTAGCGGTGTTGGGCGCGTTGCATTTGTATATATCTTTTATTGCAATGTTCCAATATTTGTTGAGTTTGTTTAACCGTAATTAATAGTAAAGGAAGGAAATAAAATGGCTTATAAAATTGATTCATCAAAATGCATTGGTTGTCATACATGTATGGGAATGTGCCCTGCGGGTGCAATTTCCACAGGGGCTGATGGAAAATGCGTGATTGATACAACAAAATGTATGTCTTGTGGAACATGCGCGGCAGTTTGTCCAATGGGCGCAATCGTTCCAGAAAATAAGTAAAGAGGATAAAAATGTCTGATGTTACCATTAACGATATTGTCGCATTATGTAAAAGACGCGGTTTTATTTTCACAGGGTCCGAGATATATGGTGGACTGGGGGGGGCATACGATTACGGCCCGTACGGTGTGGAATTGATGCGTAATATTCGTAATGCATGGTGGAATACAATGATTTATTCCCGCGATGATATCGAAGGTTTGGATGCCGCATTGATTACAAATCGTTTGTTATGGAAATATTCCGGACACGAGGCAAATTTTTCCGACCCGTTGGTCGAATGTAAAAAATGTAAGGCTCGTATGCGCCAGGATAAAATGCGTGACCCAACAAAATGCGATAACTGTGGTTCATCAGATTTAACCGAACCACGCGCATATCAATTAATGATGGGATTGTCTATTGGGGCAACGGCTGACGGTGAAATAAACGCGTATCTGCGCCCGGAAACCGCAACAACGACATATGTAAATTTCAAAAATGTTTTGGATGCAAAACCACATAAATTACCATTTGGAATTGCCCAAATTGGCAAGGCATTTCGTAACGAAATTTCGCCACGCGGATTTGTGTTCCGTATGCGCGAATTTGAACAGGCAGAAATGCAATACTTTGTTGAGCCTGGGACGGATGAAAAATATTTTGAAATGTGGAAGCAACAACGTTTGTCTTGGTGGATAAATGTGTTGGGGATACCTGCCGAAAAACTGCGTTTTATGCCACATGAAAAATTAGCACACTATGCCAAGGCCGCATGTGATATCGAATACGAATTTCCTGACGGTTTTGACGAGGTCGAAGGTATTCACAATCGTCAAGATTTCGATTTAGGTTCGCATACCAAAGGTCAAAATGAATTTGAATTGCATGCCAATGTTTTAGAAAACAAAGACAGCGTCATCAAATTAGCATACAGCGACCCACAGGCCGGCAAAAGTTTTATCCCATATGTTATTGAAACGGCAATGGGGGTAAATCGTGCAATGTTGGCAGTTATGCTGAACGCGTATGCGGTTGAAGATTTAGGCGACGGCAAAACACGTACTGTATTGAAATTAAAGCCATGGTTATCGCCTGTCAAGGCGGCGGTTATACCGTTGGCGCGTAATGTTCCAGAATTACAAGAAATCGCGTCTGGCATTGAAAATTCTTTGCGTAAATTGGCGATTGGACGAATTGAAATGGAAAATTCTGGCAATATCGGTAAAAGTTATCGTCGTCACGACGAAATTGGAACACCGGTTTGTATCACAATCGACCATCAAACATTGGAAGATAACACCGTCACATTGCGTTATCGTGATACAATGGAACAAGAACGCATTCCTGTGGCAGATGTGCCTGAACGTGTTCGCAGAATTGTTGCCGGCGAATAAATTGTTTAATTATATTATGAAAAAACCGACATTTTGTCGGTTTTTTATTTATTGTTCTGGATTTTTCATTTCAGGAATCATAACAACATCATTATATACCGACAGATATCGTCCACCGGTATAACATACTATATTTTTCAAAGAATCCTCGTATTCACGAACAGCGGTGACATAACGTTCATTGATTGCGGAATCGGCACCCGATGCGCCCGCCAATGCACCCAACGCAGCACCACCGCCCGCACCAATCATTGTTGATTTTGTACGCGCACGATTTTCGAAATCAACCACCGCACCATCATCCGCCGATTGCATTGATGGCGAAAAATCTGCACCTGTGACATTTTCTATTTTATCACCACGCGAATCATAAACAGGTTGTGATTCATATTTTGATTTTAATGTATCAACCCAATCCGAGTATTTATAACCAAATAATTTATTGCCATCCTCAAATTTCAGTCTGGCTGGGATGTATTGTGTAACCACTTCGGCTTTGTCAATTTTGATATAAAACTCTTTATCTTTGGTATCTTTATCGTTTAATTCTTGATTTAATATTCCATCTTTATCATTTGTGATGTAATATCTGTATTTTTTTATTGTATCTCCTGTCAAACAGTTTTTACAGTCTAGTTTTTGGAAATCGCCCTTACATTCTGTTTGGCATATATTACTATCAAACTCAACTTCACTCAAAGATTTTGATACACAGGATTTGAATCCTTTTTTCTCGTCTTTCTCGTTTTTTTGAACACATTCGTGTGTGGTGTTTTTTGTCACATTGTAAAACCAGGCTTTGCCATTGGGCGCCGCTGTAGGCGCAACTTCTTTTATTTGTATTACACCATACAAACATGTTGCATCTGTTGGTTCTTTCTGAGCGTCTTCTTTAATTTTACAATCGGCTATTTTTAATACATCATCGCCAGATGCAATTAAATTTCCCGCAACCGCCCCGGCCGCCGCATTCACACCGGTTGATAAAATTATACTGCCCGCCTTGTAATTATTGCTTTGGGTACTGGCAGTCATCAATGCCGCCGCGCCAGCCGCACCAATCGCCGTAGATTTCAATTTATCTTTACTGGTTCCCAATGGGGAATCGTTTCCTATGTCGCCCTTGCCTAATAAATTTCCACCGATACCACCGACCAATGCCGCGCCCAATATTTTGAATCCAGCATTTGTCTTTTGTTCCTGGGCCATAACAGCGGCAACATCATCAATGGTTGGCGGTTCGTCCGCAGGATATGTAAAATCACGTCCCGCCATCGTTAAATTATTAAAACTGTCCACATTACATTTTATCGCATCGCCCGCCGCCAGGTAATCTGATGCCAAAACAGTATATGTTGTGCCTGATGAATTTTGATAAGAACGCAATTCAACCAATGCCGCACATGTCGCACCGGCACCTGTTTTCATGCCAACGGTTGGACGCACCCAATCAAATTGACCGTTTGGATACACCATTTTACACGCATCCATTTGTTCATTTGATATTGTGGTTGTTGTACCATTTTCATTTGTTATTGTTCGTGCAGGCTGGGGTGCCACAACAGGCGCAGGTGCATTACGCGCAATATCCATTTGAACCTGACCTTTGAGGGCAGATGAATTATTAACACGCATCGCCGCATGTGAATTAGAATACGGAAACATCAATGCCACCGCCGGCATAGATAAAATCAAAAAATGCAGTTTTGACATATTCATTTTTTTCATTATGTTATTATTCGTTTAGAACTGTAAACGCAAACGCGCACCAATATCAACCGTACTGATTTTTGCACTTTCAGTCCAATCGGTATAATGTGCGATACTTTCGTAATCTTCTTCGCCAGGCAAAACACCACTGCCGTCACTAATCCATTCTTTCTGGGTTAAAACAATACTGCCCGAAGATTTAACCTGACCCATGTTCATATAACGAACAAATAAATCTAATTTCATACCGTCACCCAGTTCGGTACTGACACCGCCCTCGATTCCAAAGGCGAATTGTTCACTGGTGCCACCATTGTGATATGCGTTAATATCAGATGCACCCGTCGTTTCACCTGCAGGTGTCGTCAATGGATCACCCATAGAATAAAATGTTCCGTCATATACTGTGTAATCCGATGTTGTATTTAATGCAATACCAACACCACCACCAATATATGGACGCAAAGAACCACCCGCCAAATAACCTGTATATGAATCAATGTTATAATACACGTTTAACATCGTGATATTTGATGTCACCGCGCCACCTGTGGCCGTTGCCGTCACAAATCCGCCCGAACCATCAGCGGTTTGAACACTTTGTGGATATGAAATATTGCCATATCTGGAATACGAAAAATCAACACGCAAATCACTGTTAATTGTCGCACCCAAAGATATTTGTAATGGAATTACCGTATCCTTGTCAAAAGAACCGTCTTCAAAAGAACCGGGAACCATATACGCATCGGCATCACCTGCATAATCAGCAGAAAAAGCCCCCATTACACTGGTCGTGTATGCAGCAGACAAACCGACATACAGACCGCTGTCCGCCAATCTGTCAAAATCAGATGACTGGTAATAACGGCGACCCGCATTTGTTGCAGATGACCCAACACGCGGCAAAGCACCCGTCACACGCGTTGGACGCGCCGCCGCCACAGAATTTGTCGCCACAACCGTTCCATTTACCGTCGGTAAATAAACCGTTTGACCCCTGGCAGCATTGGCATTTACAGGCACCATTTGACCATTATTATAACCGGAATACACAGGATATGCCGCATGTACACCACATGACACACCAAACACAAAGGCGGTAAAAATCCCGAAAAAACTGAACTTTTTCATTCTCTTTCCATATTTTCTTTTACTTTATTATATCATAAAAACACCCCATAAAAAAGCATTTATTGTAAAAAGAAAAATCCCTGTGAAAAATCACAGGGAATTTGTCCAATATAAATTTTATTTTTTACAGATTAAAAGCGAACATTTGCGCGAACGCCGATTTCAGCCTTGATATCTGTACCATTTTGTGATTTTGGATGGGATGTATCAAATACATATTCGCCATACAATGCCAACTGGACTGAATCTGTGACCTGGTTAGCCAATACAGCGGTGATATAATATTCTTCCCAACCGTCTTTCATGTTTTTGGTTTGCGCAACCAATGCATTAGCCAATGGCGACAATGCAGATGGCAAAGCGGTATGGATTGATTTCACACCGTTGTCAGCGTGTTCAATGAATTTCAAAGAACCACCAAAAGACCAACGATCATCCAATTGATAAAACGCGTTCGCAGATACCAACCATTCGTCATTAGATTTCAAATCAACAGAAATTTCATCAATTCCTGCCGCTGCAAATGGTGGAATACCACTGACATCGATTTCGTTGTTATGATTGCCAAATATTTGCAAATATTCAGCATTTAACGATGTTGTAAGTCTGGACCATTTTTTACCAATCTTGGTTCCGGCAACAACACCCCAACGACCGCTGCTGAAATTATCATATTTGAATCCAGTAGCCAAATCATATGCACCCTTCATTTTGGATAATCCAGCCAGATAAGCCTCGCCATAGATATCCCAAACAAAATCTTCCAATGTTTCAACAACACGATAATTCACACCCAAACGTGCACGATGCGCGCCATAGCGGTTAATATCGTCATTTTGTGTCCAACCCAGTGACAAATATGCACTGGCGCGGTCGGTTATACCGTACCCAAAATCTTCAAAGAAACGCCATACAGGAAATTCTGGATTGCCTGCGGTACCCTTTTTACGCAGTGCCTCTGTATGGTCGGCCTTTTTATACATTAACCCAGCGGTTGTTTTGGAATAAAATTCACCCGCAGTTGGTATAAAAAGTGGGTTTTCCATATTTTTTGTGACAGATGCCATGGCCCCAGTTGTTATCATTGATGCCGCAGCAATTGCCACAGTTTTCAAAGTTTTTTTCATCTATAGCTCCTTAATTTTGTGATGAAATTCCTGACCCCCATTATTGGCAAGACCAGGGTCATACCCGTACCACCCATTATTGGCAATAGCACGCTTTGTGGTATAACATGTGTCATTGTTTCATATATTATGAATAATGTCAAAATAAAACTTTTATTGACATGCCCCCTTGAAACATTTGCAAAAATACCTATATATGTATCCTGTGGTGATGGTGCCATAGGAATAAATCAAAGGAGGCAACCATGACAAACACAAGACAACAACTGCATAAGATGTATGTTGGATTGGTTTATGTTTACTGGTCAGATGAAAATGTAAAACTGGGAACAGCAAAGCACAAATCACTGCAACAAATGCAGAGTTTTTCCAAAACTGTTGATAAACAAAATCCTATATCGCGCGAAATCAGCAACGATGTTAATAAAATGCGCCAGGCGGTGTCACGTCAAATTATGACAGATAAATCGTCAGATTTGGTTCTGGATAAAAAACAGGCTGCACAATACAAAGAATTTGGTGAACGCCAGGTTCAAAGCAGCAAACAAGAATTAAGCAAGGCGATTGAACAGGCACAAAAATCTGGTAAGACATTTACAGACCGCAACAAAATCGATGCAATGGAACAGGCATCAAAACAACAATCTGTTGCGATGAAACAAAATGCTGCGCAATATCGCGCATCAAAAACAAATGCGCCTGAAAAAGCACCTCGTCCGGTTGCACCACACAAACTGGACCAGGAAACATTGATGCGTATTTTGCAATATCAAAAAACGCGCAATGCCGCATAACATAAAACAACACCGCCAAATCGGCGGTGTTTTTATTTGTGTTTATATGCCAAAATGTATTGCTGCATTTGTGGTAGATATTCTTCTGGAATTATATCACGCGGTATCAGCATTGAATTGCCCTGACCTGCGGACATTTTGGGTAATTCTGTGCCATTTTTTGCGTTTATAATTTTATCCAATTTAATTGTGAATTTATCATGTGGCAGTAAAAATGTAATTTCATCACCTGCGCGGATTTCATTTCTTAATTCAAATGTAATATTTTTGTCATCAACCGATGTTATTACACCTGCGGCATGATATGCAGAATCAGATTTTGTTGTTTCAAAATTGTGCGCAGTCGCCGGCAAACCACCATCAAAAAATGCCGTTGTATATCCGCGCGTTTCCAAAACATCTAAATCCGCCATAAATTCATCAGGGTTAAAATTATCAGGATTACGCATGTACGCATCAATCGCATTACGGTATGCACGAACAACCGAACCAACATAATATTCACTGCGGTTACGCCCCTCAATCTTTAATGAATCAGGTTCAGATTCCAAAACTTCGGCCAGGCGCGGCATCAGGCACAAATCTTTACTGTTCAAAATATATGCACCATGTTCGTCTTCATCAATTGGCATTTCAATACCAGATTCTTTTTCGCGCAATATCACATCGTATTTCCATCGACACATTTGCGCACACGCACCACGATTTGACGGACGACCGGTTATATAATTAGACAGCAGACACCGTCCAGAATACGCCATACACATTGCACCATGAACAAATATTTCCAATTTTATATCTGGACATGCGGCACGAATCTTGCAAAATTCGGGATGCGAAACCTCCCGCGCGAGAACGCAAAGCGATGCGCCCGCTGATTGCCAGAATTTAACCGATGCGGCACTGCAAATATTTGCCTGGGTTGAAACATGAATCGGCATATTTGGAAAATTATCGCGAACCCATGTCATAACACCTGCGTCTGCGATAATCAGGGCATCGGGTTGCAAATATTCTATAATCTCGCGCACACGCGGCATATTTTGAAAATCTGTATCATGCGCGAACAAATTAAATGCCAAATAAACTTTTTTGCCGTTGGCATGCGCAAATTCGATACCTTGTTTTACACCATCAACATCAATTTTTGCACGCGCACGCATAGAAAATCCGGGCAATCCCGCGTAAATTGCATCTGCGCCATACAATATAGCGGTTTTGAACGCGTCCAATGTTCCAGCCGGTGCCAAAAGTTCAGGTTTTTTCTTCATGAGTTCCATTTTAACAATGATTTAAAAAAAATCAAGAAACGGAAAAAATATACTTGATTTTATAAAATAAAAAATATATTATATGTGCACATTGCCAGTTTAGCTCAGCTGGTAGAGCATCTGATTTGTAATCAGAGGGTCGTTGGTTCAAGTCCGACAACTGGCACCAGGATAACCGCAGGAAACTGCGGTTTTTTGTTTTCGTTTGATTTTTATGGTGTTTTATGTTATAATTATTATGTATCGCGGACGACATTTATGTCGGCCGTTTTTTTATTTTGCCCTGCGCTATGCGTAGGGCTTTTATCCCACAAAGCCTTGGCGGAGTGGGATTTTTGTTATAACAAAAGGAGTTTTTATGCAAAAAGTATCATATATGGGAAACGGTAAAACAACTGAATTTTATTTTAACTTTCCTTATTTTGAAGATAATAATATTGTGGTTAGTGTAAACGATGAAACGGCGCCAGCATATAATATCGTTGGAACATCTGGGGGCGAAAATGCAGATTTTCCATTTATTTGCGGCAAAGTTGTGTTTGATGTTGCGCCGCGCGCGTTAGATTGCATTGTGATTGCGCGCCAATTACCGCTGGCACGCGTCGCAGATTATCAGCCGTTGGCGCAAATCAACCCGACAACACTGAATCAAGATTTGAATTATTTGATGGAGGTTATCAAAGAC
>ODAI014345982.1_pt1 | contig 21434 bp, 13 predicted proteins | sample 1539321 | NCBI WGS metagenome assembly ODAI01 (sample SAMN02144231, study PRJEB22623) | gut metagenome | biome: sheep rumen | host: Ovis aries | place: New Zealand | reverse complement strand
CGGAGGAGGAGGGCGTCGAATTCCGCTTCCTTGAGAACCCGGTGGAGATTCTTGGAGATGCGGAAAGTGGCCGTGTCACCGCTATCCGTGCGCTTTCGTACGAGCTTGGGGAGCCTGACGCTTCCGGCCGCCGCAGCCCTGTCGCCATCAAAGGCAGCGAGCACGAGATTCCGTGTGATGCGGTAATCGTCGCGCTCGGAAACAACTCGAATCCGCTGATTCCCCGGACGACGCCGGAAATCAAGACCGACCCCAAGGGGCACATCACGGTGGATGAGAAGCAGGCCACCAGCATGACAAAAGTGTGGGCGGGCGGTGACATCGTGCTCGGCGCGGCCACCGTCATCCTCGCGATGGGCGAGGGACGCAAGGCGGCGGCCAGCATCAACGAGTACCTGAAGACCAAGTGATAGCCCAAGCTGCAGGCCGTTCGTGCTAACACAAAGCCCCCGCAGAATAGCGGGGGCTTTCTTGTCTCCGGGGCGCCAGCGGATGCAGGTAATTATGCGCTACGCCTGCCGCGCCGGGGGCGGAGGAGCACATCCGGAAGTGCTGACGGCGCGGTCGTTGGGCGGATTTACTTGTGCGGATGCTGGCCGGTCAGCACGCTGGCGAGCCGCCGCGCCAGCACCGCCAGGACGACGGACAGCGGCACTATCGCGAGGTAATAGACCCAGAACTGGGGAAAACGGGCGTAGAGGGGAAGCCGCATGTATATCATCATCAGCAGCGGGTGCATCATATAGATTTCAAGCGAGTGTTGCCCGAAAAAAACGAGCCATCGTTTTAGAATTGAGTCTTTTCCTGCGTTTGCAGTAAAAAGCAGGCTGCAGGTGCAGCTGATACCGATTGCTAAAAAAATCTTTTGCTTCCGGGCAATCGACATGTACCATATACTCTGCCTGTCTATGTAGCATTCGTTGAGGATTCTCGTGATGACGAAAATGGTCAGGCAGATGGCCGATATCCGCTTTAGGTTGGATTCCTTTTTTTCATATACGAGGGGGCCGCAATAGCATCCGATGAGGAATACGGGCAGACGGCAGAGGGCGATTTCTACGGATGCGTAGATTCCATGGAAAAAATATATGACGGCAAGCTCAAGGAAGAGTGCTGCCGCAATAAGCAGGCTGAAGAGGGGGAGCCGTCTTGCCGTATGTTTTTGCATAAAGTAGATGAGGGGGTAAAAGGAATACAGTGCAACGATAAAAGGAATATACCACAGCGTCCACAACCTGCGGGAGGCGGGAAGAAGGAAGCCTGTTTGCGTGAGGTGGTACAGATAGTCGCGTATGTTTTTTGTGCCGAATGCGAAGACAAGGATGGTATACAGGGGAACGGCGATGACGAGGTAGATCGGGATGATCCGTGAGAACCTGCGCCGGTAGAATGCAAGGATGTTTTCGTTCTTCTTCATCGAAAAATAAAGACCGATGGCGGACAAGAAAAGGAATATGTCCACGCCGACATTTCCGTCGGCAGCGATGCTACGAAGGGTACTCAGCTGTGTTGGCCATGTGAAATAGTTACCGTGGCATAATAGCACCAGCAGCGTGGCGATTCCCATTAGCTCCGTGCGGTAGCGGCTGATGCAGCCCCAGTCAAGTCTAGTTCTGTTCTGTTCTGTTCTGTTCTGTTCTGTTCTGTTCTGTTCTGTTCATAGTGTAGTGAGCCTTTTTTGGTTGCGTCAAGGTACCGGAGTGCTGGAGGCAGAATCGTGCTGCCTTTTAAAATACGCATCCGTATGCGCCCAGTATAACGTACTCCGGGTTTCTTGCATAGGGGCTTGCAGTGCTGCAGGCGGCTGGTATCCGGCGTGTTTTTGGGGGAAGGAGCGCCTCGCCGGGGGCGTTACAGCTCCAGCACTGCTTCTATTGTATCTGTTCCTTCTCCGGAAGGATCCAGCTGCACGGTGTATGTGCGTTGGCCGGTCTTTTTGCAGCTTTGGACAAAATAGAGCTCTCCCAGCTCATGCCGGTGGGGGATGGCGGCGCGTCTTTGCCCGCTGTTGTAGCTGTATGCGGTGATGGGCTCCCACGCCGTGCAGAAATACGGGATTCCGATGAGCGCGTCGTCTTCCGGAGCCTCAAAGAACCATGAGGCCTGGACGGTGTGGCTGAGAGCCAGGCTGTCTTTGTCGCGGTACTCGCGCCGCTGCCCGCCGCCGGTCGTGCCCCATTCGTAGACGATGTAATCGTTTGTCCATCTGACGCCCCGGCAGGCAAAGCCCGGTGCCAGCTCCGCAAGCTTTTGGCCGCTGCTAAGGTCATAGAGGCTGATGAGCCAGAAGTTTTGTTTGTCTGGCCGGTGGTAGACGACCATGCGGGATTTGTCCGGCGAGACATAATAGCTCCCTATGTTTTCCCAGTTGTCAAAGTCTGTTACCGGGCTGCTCCCGCGCTTTGTCTTCCGGTGAATCTGCTTGTCCCAGCGCTCGCCGGCAATGATGTAGTCCCCCACGCCAAGGAATTCGGCATTCAGCCATGCGTCTATGGAAAAGCAGGGGAGCGGGCTCCTGTATGCGGCAAGCTGCTTTGCGCCCATGTACGTGAGCCTGAGCTCGTAGACATAATCCTGCCCGCAGGCAAGGTCGTGCTGTATCCATTCCGCATAGATGCCGCCTTCCTCTGCGGAATTCTCCATGCCGATGCCCAGAATTTCCCCTGCTTCCGTCAGGAAGCGGAGCTTCGGTTCTTCCGGGGCGGAGACGCAGGTGCCCTTCAGCACGACGGTCTGCCCTGCCTCAAGCTGTGCGCCATAGGGCTGGGGATTCTTGCCGCAGGCAGCCAGCAGCAGCGCCAGCACAGGTGCTGCAAGAAAACTGCGGGCTCGCATCTTGCGTCACATTTCCTTGTGCTCCAGCCGCCACTGGATGGTGCGCTTGAGGTAGTCGATGTACGCGGGATCCTTGCACATGTTCTTTCCTTCCGCGTCAGAAATCTTTGCGACCGGGCCGTCGTTGCATTCCGTCACCTTCATCACGATGTTGAGCGGCGGAACGTCCGTGTCGTTCGCGATGTATGTCCCTATGCCGAACGCGACCCGCGCCTTGTCCTTGAAGTGCCGGTACAGCGCCGTCGCGCGGGCAAAGTCAAGGCTGTCGCTGAACAGCAGCGTCTTTGTGCGCGGGTCTATGCCGAGCGACTTGTAATGCTCTGTCATCAGTTCGCCCCAGCGGTACGGATCGCCGGAATCGTGGCGCACGCCGGAAAAGAGCGTCGCGTAGGTTTTGCGGAAGTCCCGGCAGAACACAGGCGTGGTGATGGTGTCGGTCAGCGCTATGCCGTTGAGCACGCCGTATTCCTTTACCCATGCGTCAAGCATATACCAGTTGCTGTAGGCGGGGTTATGCTTGCGGTTCCCCTGCCCGACGCACTGCACAAATTCGTGCGCCATAGTTCCGACGGGCGAGACCGCCAGCTGCTTTGCCAGCCAGACATTGCTCGTGCCCACAAAAAGGGAATCCTTGAAGCCGTTCTGTTTCTGCACCTTGACGATTGTGCTGACGGCATATTCCTGCGCTTCCCTGCTGAGCCTGCGGCGCAGCCCGAATTCAGAGAAGGAGCCGAGCGAGAACGTTCCGTCTGCAAGCCCGGCGATTTTTTTGTCCGCGCGCTGCCGGAAGCTGTCGATGAGCTTGTTGTAGTCGGCTGCCATGCGGAAATACACCTCGTTGACGATGGCAAGCGTCGGAATCTCGTAAAAGGATGTGTTCAGCCATGTGCCGCTCGTCTCGATGGAAAGGCCGCAGCCGTCCTCCGTCTCCGTTATGGAGAATTCCTCATAGCGGGGATGCCACAGGCGCAGGAAATCGACGTAATCGCGTTTTATCCATTCGATGCCGCGCAGGTAGCCGAGCTCGTCTTCCGTAAAGCGGAGCGCGCAGTATGCCTGTATCTGGCGGCGGATTTCCTCTACCATTTTGTGTGTAAAATAGACGCCGCTGTTGCGGCATTTGAAATCCCATGTGGTGATATAGCTGGGGAACTGGTGGTAGATTGCCTGCCCCATGCTGAATTTATACATGTCCGTCTCAAGAAGGCTCGTTATGATTTGTTCCATATCTGACCTGTTCCCCTGTAACCGGGCAATTTGCAAAAGCCGCTTGCTTTTGAATCTGCCCCAACTCTTCTTTTGGAAGTGTAGCACGCTCTGGATATTTCGTCTAGGCAGCAGGGAAAATCTATGGTATAATAGATTTGAATAAGCTTTAAAAGCCCGTAGCTTTTGAAGCTTTGCTGGCAATGCATTGCTTTGAAATTGAATAAGGCGCTGGACGGGGTACAGAGAAGTGCCTGCGGGGCCGTGGAAACATGCTGGCAGAAGCCGCAGCTTTTGGGATGGTTTATGGCGTATATTGTCTTACATAAAAAAAAGCTTCTGGAGAATTACCGGGCTGTCCTGAGCATGCTGCGCGGAAAAATACCCCTGAATGTCGTCACAAAATTCTGCCTGAGCAATCCTGATATTATCCGGGTCTTGTCTGCTGGTAATGAGGGGCGGCTGGTGGTATCGGACAGCAATATGGAGAATTTTTCCCGCCTTGAGCCGGCACTTGCGCGGCAGCTTGTAAAATGCGTCATAAAGACGCGGCTGTCGGACATACGGAAAATTCCCCGGCTGCCGGATTATGCCCGCCCCGACAGGCTGTATGTCTCCGACGAGCGTATGCTGGAGGCGCTCGCGGAGCTTCCGGCGGATATGTGCCCCCAGATTGTCCTTATCGCGGAGACAGGGGATATGAAGGACGGCATCGCCCTCCGGCAGCTTCCCCTGCTCGCGGAAAAATGGGGGCAGCTTGACATTATCGGCGTCTCCGCCAATTTTGCCTGCCTTTCGGGTATTCTCCCTGACGAGGCTGCGGTACGGGAGCTTGCTGCTGCTGCCGGGGCAGTCCGGGCGGTACGCAATCTTGACCGGCCGTTTCTTTCTGTCGGAGGGACGGTGGCTTGCCCGCTTGCGGCATCGGGGGTACTGGACGGTCTGGTGCAGGAAATCCGTATGGGCGAGGGCATATTTTTCGGCTATGATTCGTCAGGGGGAAGGGCGCTGCCGGGTTTGCACCGCGACGTGATAGAGCTTGCCGGGGAAATCCTTGAGCTTGCGGAAAAGGATTTTTCTATCCAGCAGGGGCGCTGCACCGGATTTACGGCGACCGGCGGAGAGGCTGGCTCGCGGCAGCAGGCTCCTCGCGCAGGGCGACGGCTGCGGGCGGTGCTTGATTTTGGCATACTCGCTGCCCGGACGGAAAATCTTGTCCCGCTGGACAGAGATGTGCTTTTTGCGGGGCAGACATTCGACTTTACGGTCGTCGATGTCACCGGTTCCGCCGCGTCCTACGAGGCGGGCGCTTTTATGCGCTTTGTTACGGATTATTCGTCGGCTTCTTTCTGCATGATGAACCGCTATATATGCTGCACAGTTTCAGAGGAGGATTGAGGTGGCAGGAAAACGTGCTGTGAATATAAAGGCAAGCGTCCTTGTCTTTGCCGTTGTGCTTGCCCTTGCGCTTATCGTGAACGGCGTGCTTGGGGTCTCCGGCTTTGAGGGTGTGTATAAGGACGCCCTCGTGTCCCGCTATAATATCGACGGCGAATATATCAAGGGGCGGGTAGAGGCATCCCTTGACCTTGGCAAAAAAATATCCCTGCTGGAAAGCTCCGTAATGCCGCTCTTTTCCGAAGTCATGCAGACTTCTTCCGGGCTGGAGCATCTCTACATAACGGATGTGTCTGATAACATACTGTATACGACACGGCGGGTACTGGCCCAGTCATCCATCCCGTTTCCCTACACGCACAATACCGGGGAATCGCTCCGCTCCGGCAGTCCTTATGTCTGCGAATTCCTGGATTCCTGGTTCATCTGTATTCCGCTGTTTACGAAAGGAAGCCTCCACACGGGCACGCTGTATATGGAGTTCTCACAAAAAACGGTGTCGTCCTTCATTTCTTCGTGTGTATCTGAAAGCGTGCGGACGGGACTGCTCATCTTTTTCTGTGCCTTTGTTCTGTATGTAATCCTCGCGCTCCTGTACGGGAGCCGTTCCCGCGTAGAGAACATCATAAGCATCGTGCTTCTGCTCCTCTCCCAGCTTTTCTTTGCGTTTGCCAACAACCGCCAGTACAACAACGCGATATCCGATGTCTTTAATACGAACATGACGAAGCTTGTGCAGTCTATTGCCTCGGAGCTGCAGCAGCCGCTCAAAAGCCTGTCATTTGCGAATATAGGCGATGTGGAGGGCTATCTTGCGGACAGGATTGCAGGAAGCGAGCAGTGTTCCGGTATATATATCGTCGATGACAATATGCAGGTGCTGTATCAGGCGGGAACGCAGCCTGTCGCCGAAGGCGAGAAAATTGACTACAGCAACCGGGATATAACGATAAAGTCAATCCCTGATACCATGGCAGGCTCTGTGTCGCTTGTGCTCAGAACGAACCGCCGGCTTATCAACAGCATCCTTCGCGATATGGCGCTGGATTCCGCCACCATTATAATCGTGGCGTTGCTCTTTGCCTTTATGCTCAAGAATTTCTGGGGGCTCGTGGAATGGCGGAAAGACCTTTTGATTCGTCCCGCAGATATGGATACGGATCAGGAGGAGACCGCGCTCAAGCTTATCCAGATAAGCACGTTTATATTTATGTTCGCTGCGTATGAGACATTGTCATTCATTCCCCTGTATATCAAGGAAGTGTTCGACGCATCGGGAGGAAATTTCTTCGGACTCTCGGCGGAGACAGCGCAAAGCGTGCCCGTAAGTACTTATATGGCGGGCATCATGATTTCCATGTTCATCACGCTGTTCGCCATGAAGCGGATGTCCGTGCGCAAGCGCTATATAGCGATGGCCGCCATATTCGTGGCGGGCTCCTGCCTGACCATTGCCTCGCAGGAGCTTTTCCTCTTCTCTCTTGCCCGCCTGATATGCGGTTTCGGCTTTGGCGGTATCCTGCTGAGCACATCCTCCCTTGTCATCGAATATACGTCGGCCCGTTCCAGAGGGGCGGGCTTCGGCACAAATGCAGCGGCCTTCGCGTCTGCCTCGATTGCTTCTATTCCGGTCGGCGGCGTGATTGTGAACAAATTTGGCTATGCGGCTGGCATCGGCGTCTCTATCGCCTTTGCGCTGCTCTTCCTGCTTTTTGCCGTCTTCTGCATACCGGAACAGAAACGTGCCGCATCGGAGGGACAGGGCAAGAATGTTTCTTTTGCGGAATTTATCAGGGTGTTTTTCTCCCGGCACATCCTTGTCTACATTATCTGTGTGAATATTCCGTTCCAGATTATTTACTGGGGGCTCTTCCAGTTCCTGCTGCCGCTGTACATGAGCGATACCATGCGGCTTTCGCAGGGAAACATCGGGCGTATCCTCGGTATCTTCAGTGTTATCAGCCTCTTTGCCGCCAGTGCCAGCAGGCTTGCTGACAGGATAAAGAACGACAAGCTGCTCATCTTTATCGGTGCCTGTGTCGCGGGAATCGCGATGGTCGCTTTTGGCATGAGCGGCGGCGGGATTCTCCTCTTTATTGCGCTGATGGTGGCGATGGGTGTGGACAATCTGTTTATCGATTCCATCGAGGAAGTCTATCTTGAGTCGGGCGAGGTGCGCGGTGTCTCCGGGGAAAATCTTCTGCAAAGTTACAAGGTTATCGAAAAAGTCCTGTCCGTGTTCATACCGTCGCTGACGAGCCTTATCATAATGCAGGCAGGCTTCAACAAGAGCCTTCTGCTCGTCGGCATATATTCTGCTGGCGGGGCATTGCTTTTCCTGCTGCTGGGAGTAAACGGAAGATGGAGGAATAGTCATGCGGAAAAATAAGCTTTTTCTTTTGCTGCCGGGGCTTTGCCTTTTCCTGCTGATGGCAGGCTGCTCCTATGGTATGAGCTCCTCAAATTACTGGAAGGGCGCTGCAAAGGAAGTGTCCTGGGTCAATGCCCATTATAAGCACAATCTCATGCTTCCTCAGGCTGCTGATAGCGGCGACAAGAATATAGAAGCCTTTCATCGGGATGGCTACCGGCGTTTCAGAATCGGAATTGTCATATCGGGGGATTACTGGGAATTCTTTGAGAATTTCAAAGGGCTGGTAGAAGGTTTTTCTGAAATCGACTGGGCCAACAAGCTTTCTGTGCCGACAACTTTTTCCCATTGCGACGAGCTTGTCTCGTGGGTGAACAGCAAGAAATACAGCGATTTTATAGAGATTGTGCCGGAGTATTTTGTGAACCTGCAGTGGGGCGATAACGAGGCCGAATTCCAGAGGAAGTATTTTGGTTCTGTGCCGCCCCAGCTGGATGCGATTATCGCCTATGGCGGTATGGCGGCAAAGGCTTTCTATAATAAGCAGTCCTATCCGGTGCCGGTTTTGTCTGATGCGATAACGGACTGTGTGGAAGCCGGCGTGACGAAGACTATCGATGATTCCGGCAAAGATTTCTTTACCAACAAGATAGACCCTGATATTTATAAGCAGCAGCTCCGGCTTTTCCATGATATTGTGGGCTTTGACAAACTGGGGATTATCTACGGCAATGATGAGTACGGGCTTTTGTACGGCGCGGTGAACGCCATCGAGTCCGTCGCCGCGGAGCGCTCCTTCCAGATTGTGCGGAATACCGATGTAAAGGAATTCATGGACGATGATACGCCTGAGCTCTATCTGAATGCGCTGCGCAAGATTGTAAGGCAGGTTGATGCCGTCTACATCGGTGCTTCTACGGCGGTTACGGAATACAATATTATGCCGCAGATTGTCGCGATTCTTAACGAGGCAAAGGTTCCGTCATTCTCGCTGGAAGGAACGGTGCGCGTCAAGGATGGCATACTGTTCAGCCTGTCCACGATGAGCGGGATGAAGCGTTCCGGCATCTGGATGGCAAACAAGCTTGCCCGCATTTTTGCCGGAGAGAGCCCCCGTGCCCAGAGCCAGCGCTTTGAGAGCCTTGCATCTCTTGCGGTAAACCTCGATACCGCGCGCAAGATTGGCTACAAGGTACCGATGGATTTGCTGGTGAATTCTGACGAAATCTATATCGATACGCACGGCACGCTTGCGGGCACGGATGTGGAGGGCGCCGCTGTTGTCCGCCAGTCTTTGCTGCCATGCAAACGGGCTGATGGCAAAAAATTCCGCATAGCGGTAGTTGAGAGCGGCGAATACTGGGAATTTACGGAGCATCTGAAGGGAATCGTAAAAGGTTTGACGACGAACGGCTGGATAAAGCTTGCCTGCGACGTGTCGGAGGCGGAGACTGTCAGCGGTATATACCAGATATTCAGTCAGGGCGAGTACAGTAATTATATTGAATTTCCGCCGGAGTATTTTGTGAACCTTGACTGGGACAGCAGCGCGGGCAAGGCGGATTTTCTCTTTGCGAAGGACAAACCGGATGTAGACCTTATCATCGGTTTTGGTGGCGTTGCAGGCAAGCTCTTTGCCAGAATGGATTCGTACCCGGTTCCTGTGCTGCTGGAAGGCATTACGGATCCCGTCGGCTCCGGCATCGTGTATTCCGTCAACGATTCCGGCAGGGACTTTATGACGTGCCGCGTTGACCAGACGCAATATCAGCGCCAGGTGCTTCTGTTCCATGATTTTACCGGATTCAAGAAGCTGGGTATCGTATATGGCGACGATGAGTATGGCCGCCTTTATGGCGCCGTCAACGATGTTGAGCTTGCCGCGCTCAAGATGGGCTTTGAGATTGTACGGAATACGAATGTCAAGGAGACTGTTGCCCCTGATACGGTTGACCTGTATCTTGCCGCGCTCCGGGATGTCTGCTCCCGCAGCGATGCGGTGTACATCGGTGCCTCAACGGCGCTGACAGAATATGATATTATGCCGCAGGTGCGGAAAATTCTTGAGGATGCGAAGATTCCTTCTTTTGCGCTGGAAGGCGACATCCGCGTGAGGGAAGGCGTCTTGTTCGGGGTTTCTTCGCTGGAGACGGAGAAAATCGGTCTGTACAATGCCGACAAAATCGCATCTATGCTGTACGGCGAAGTTCCTCGGCTTTTGTCGCAGAAATTTGTAGGCGTGCCGTCTATTGCGATGAACCTCGACATGGCAAACAAAATCGGCTATGATATTTCTTTGGCCTCGCTTGCGACAATGGATCAGATTTACGGGGAGAAAATCAGATGATTTACGAGCTGAAAGGAAAAGGTTTCTGGCTGGATGAAGTCTGTGATTCCCTGATTGCTTACCTCAAGGAAAAGGGCATGGACGGAAAGACCGTCGTCTGTGCGGCGGGGATGACGCCGTCTGCGCCCATACACTTCGGGATTCTCAGGGAGATAGCGATAAGCTCCTTTGTTGCGCAGGAATTGGTCAGGCGGCACATAAAGACCCGGCTTGTGTATTATTGGGACGACTATGACCATTTCTGCAAGATTCCCTATTTTACGTCGCGGGAAGCAGTTGATGCCCATGTGGGAAAAACGCTGCATGATGTTCCTGATTTTGATGGCACGTACCAGTCTTATGGCGAGCACTATATGCACGATTTTGAGCGCTGCCTCCATAGCTGCGGTTTTTTCCCGTATTACAATTATCAGGAGGAGTTGTATACCTCCGGCTATTACGCTGATTACATACGGACGGCGATACGGCGCCGCAAGGAAATCTTTGACATTGTGCATCATGCGAAGGATTCGGAGACCGAGGAATACAAGCAGAGAAAAGAAGCATATTTCCCCTTGGAGATTTATTGCGCGGCATGCGGCAAGGACAATACCTTTGCCACCGCTTGGGATGAGGCTGCGGACACGGTGTCCTATACCTGCAGGAACTGCGGTCACAAAGGCTCGTATGTGATAGGAGAGAATTTTAAGGGGAAGCTTGTCTGGAAGGTCAACTGGGCTGCGCGCTGGACGGACGACGGTGTTTGTTATGAGAGCTCCGGGGAGAACCAGCTGACCGATACCGGCAGCTATTCGGTGTCCAGCAGGATTGCCACGGAGATATTCGGCGGAAAGGTTCCCTTTTCTCTCCTATACCGTTTTATCGGCATACCGGGCATTGCCAAGGTGTCACGGGCGCAGGGCGAGCGGACGCTGGCTTCCCGCTTTGTTGCTGTGCTTGAGCCAGCCATCATCCGCTGGCTGCTGCTGAAAAACGCCCCGAACAAGGCTTTCTCTGTGGATGTGGAGAATGGTATTTTCCGCATCTACCACGAGTGGGATGAATTCTGCGACAAGGTTGAGAAAGGCGCCTGCTCGGTGCTGGACAAGCGTATCTATGATATTTCCGTGCGGGGCGTGCGGAATTCAAAGCTGCGCATACCATTCCGCACCGTAACGACTTCCCTTGCGATTGGTGGCGGCAACCGCAAGGCGGCCATAGACATGCTGCCGCGTATCATGCATTTTAAGGGCTCTTCCGAAGAGCTGTTTGCTGCGGCGCAGCCCCGCATCTGGGCGGCAGAGGCGTGGCTGCGCTATTACGCAACGGAGGAGCAGCCGCAGCTGCAGACGGAATTCAATGCGGCCGCATGGAATTCCTTTGATGCGGCTACGCAGCGGATGGTGCGGCGCTTGTGCCTTTCGCTCGATAAATTCGGCGATGAGGAAGAGACAAAGCGCATCCTGTATGATGTCCCTGTCAAGGAATGTCCTGCGGCAGAGCAAGTGGACGGCGCGAGGAAACGGTTGTTCCGGGCACTGTACCTGCTGTTGCTGGGAAAAGAAAAAGGGCCGAGGCTTGCCACGTTGCTTTGCCTCATAAAGAAAGAGAAATTATTGCTGCTGTTGCAGGGGGAAACGAATGAGTGAGCAGAGAGAAGCCGTTGATTCCATGGAAGTGAGCAGGAAACAGTCAATACGGAGCAGGCTGCAAAGATATTTCCTGCTGGTGTCGCTTTCCATAATTTTTTTGATGAGTGCTTTTTCCCTCGTGTATTTCTATAATACGACGATGAAAGAAAGCACGTCCGTGATACGGAACAAGCTTTCCCTTGCGGAAATTTTCATGGATGACAAAAAGAAAGAGACGGAGGAATACGCGAAGAACCTTGCTTCCCAGCGGAGCGTCCAGCTGGGGCTTGAGCTTGAGAGCGGCATAAAAATCAGCGAGTATCTGGAAGGGCTTGAGAAGGGAAGTACCTCTTTCAGGGTTTCCGTGTTCAATGCTTCCGGGCTTTTGCTGACCGATAGCGTCGTCCTGTCTTCCGGTGAATCGGCATTGCTGCAGCACGCCCTCAAAGGCTCTGTGAGCACGGCTCCCTGCCAGGTCAACAACCTGAACATGAAGACGCCTGCGTATGTTTCTGCTGCCCCCGTCATGTACAACGACGAGATAATCGGCGTGGTTATGGTCAGTTTTATTTTTGTGGAGAACCAGGAATTCTTTATGGAGCTTTCCCGCAACCTTGAATGCGAGATGGCGATATACACGGACGCGAGCACCGTCGTCTCTACCGGAGAGCTGCCTATCAATCTCTCGCTCTACAAAAATATCGCGTATTCCGGCAAGACATACGAGGATCTGAGCCTTGCTGCTTCCGGTCTGAATGAATACAAGGCGCTGGTGGATGAGTCTGATTTTCCTGTCGCCGTGTACAGGTTGTATCTGTCTTCAATCCAGTATCGCAAGGTCTTTATAACGGCCATCCTGGTGTATATTGCCATAGCGACCGTTGTTACCGTTCTGGTCATTTCTCTTATCCTGCGGATTTCTGCGAGTATCCTGAATCCGATAGATCAGCTGCTCCAGAGCGTGAATATCGTGCGCGGCGGGGATTTGTCGCATGAGGTCGCCCTACAGGTGCAGGATGAAATCGGACGCCTCGGCTATGCGTTCAATGAGCTGCGCTCGCAGCTCTTTGATAAGATTGCGACTATTCAGGATATGAACCAGTCTCTTGAGCGGACGGTGACGGAGCGTACCGCGACAATCAATACGCTTAATGATAAGATGAAGCATTATCTTTCTCCCCAGCTGTATGCCTCAATCGCGGGTGGCGAGCGGGACGCGTCTGTGGACAAGCATTACCGGAAGCGCCTGACGGTGTTTTTTTCCGATGTCGTGAATTTTACGAAGACAACGGAATCTCTGGAGCCGGAGGATTTGTCCGGCCTGCTCAACTCCTACCTTGACAGCATGGCGGCTATCGCGCAGAAGTATGGCGGTACCATCGACAAGTATGTCGGCGATGCCGTGATGATATTCTTTGGAGACCCTGAATTTACATCAGACAAAGACCATGCGGTACGCGCCGTCAAGATGGCGATGGAGATGCAGGAGAGCCTGATAAGTTTTAGGGAGCGCTGGCGCAGGAACGGCATAGAGAATCCGTTCCATGTGCGTGTCGGCATAAACACGGGCTATTGTACGGTAGGAAACTTTGGCTCCGAGACAAAGATGGACTATACGATTATCGGCAACAATGTGAATATGGCCGCCCGCTTTGAGGCTGCCGCTGAGCCTGATACTATTCTTATGAGTCCTGAGACGTACATGCTGGTAAACGACGAGATAGAATGCGTTGTTGCCGGAGAGTATTCGCTTAAAGGTATAACGGGAACGATAAAAGGCTATCGCCCCGTCAGAGTGAAGAATGCCCGCTCGCAGGTTGAATTTGCAAAAGTAACTTCCCGCGGGGAGCTTATCTATCCCGAAAAGCCTGTTGACCTGAAGCTGCTTTCCAGCAAGGAGCGGCGCAATCTCTTGCTGTCTATAAAAGAGACCTTTGACGAGATAAAGGACGCAAAGCTGCAGGTAAACGCAAAGCCCGTGGTCAAGAATCTGGATGAGGACGAAGGGAAGGCAAAGAAAGTGTGATCCCGCTGCCTGCTGCGCCGCCATGCAGCTTCCTTGCCGCATGCTGTGTGCGTGGCGGCCGGAGGCTGGGCTCTGAGATGCTGAGGGCAGAAAAATCCCCCGATTCGCTGTACAAAGGGCAAAGAATCTGCTATACTCTCTTGCCGATGACAGCAGCAGTGTTCAGGCAGTTAGTAGTTCCTCCGTTTTTTTGTGGCAGTTCGTGCCTGCTGCTTATTCCTACTATTAGTATTTTTTCCTTTGTGTATGTGGACCGCTTTTTAGCGTTTGTCCACATTTTTTTTGTCCGATTCTCTTTTAAGAAAATTTTTATAGCGCGTATTATAGGGAGCCGCTTCCGGAAAGTCCATGGCAGTGCTGCTTGTGGGCCGCATCGGCTAAAGGACGCAAGTGCCTTCCGATGTGTGGAGCTGCCCCTAAGGAGTATACAATGCCTTTAAATCCTGCTATTCACAAAGTGATGGTCATTGGTTCTGGCCCGATTATTATCGGGCAGGCTGCCGAATTTGACTATGCGGGGAGCCAGGCCTGCAAAGCCCTTCGGGAGCAGGGGCTGGAAGTCGTCTTGGTGAATTCGAATCCTGCCACGCTTATGACCGATCATGCCATGGCGGATCAGATTTATATCGAGCCGCTTATCCCGGAGATAATCCAGCGCATTATCGAAAAAGAAAAGCCTGATTCAATACTTTCGTCTCTGGGCGGACAAACGGGGCTGACTTTGTGCATGGAGCTGGCAAAGTCCGGCTTTCTGGAAAGCCATCATGTGCGGCTTTTGGGCGCAAAGCCGGAGACGATAGACAAAGCGGAAGACCGCCAGCTTTTTAAGGATACGATGGAATCAATCGGCGAGCCGTGCATTCCTTCCAAGGTGGTGACGACGTACGAGGATGCGGCGGCATTTGTGCATGACAGGATTGGTTTTCCTGCGATAATCCGCCCGGCCTTTACGTTGGGCGGCACCGGAGGCGGCATTGTGCACAATGACGCGGAGCTGGAGGAGATTGCCCGTAACGGCCTGCACCGTTCGCCTATCCATCAGATTCTTGTGGAGCGCTGCATTTCCGGCTGGAAGGAGATTGAATTTGAGGTGATGCGTGACCATGCGGGCAATGTGCTTACCGTTTGCTCCATGGAGAATTTTGACCCTGTGGGCGTCCATACCGGTGACAGCATTGTCATTGCGCCCGCTGTTACGCTCAGCGACAAGGAGTATCAGATGCTGCGCTCCGCGGCGCTCAATATCATAAGCTCCTTGGGGATGGAAGGCGGCTGCAACTGCCAGTTCGCCCTGAAGCCCGATAGCTTTGAATACGCGGTTATCGAGGTGAACCCCCGCGTTTCCCGTTCTTCGGCACTTGCATCCAAGGCGACCGGCTATCCGATTGCAAAGGTCGCCACGCTTATTGCGATAGGGTACAATCTTGACGAGATACCTAACTTTGTGACCAAGAAAACGGCCGCCTGCTTTGAGCCGGTGCTGGACTATGTTGTCGTAAAGATGCCGAAATTCCCCTTTGACAAATTTGTGTATGCCGACCGTAAGCTTGGCACGCAGATGAAGGCGACCGGCGAAGTGATGGCAATCGGCCATAGCTTTGAGGAGGTGATTATGAAAGCTGCGCGGGGAGCTGAGATTGGGGTGCATTCCTTGAACTTGCCGGTATTTGAGAAAGAAAGCGATGCGGATATCCGCCGCCGCGTGGGGGAATGCACCGACCAGCGCATCTTTGCGATTTTTCAGGCGATACGGCGCGGCATCATGACGCTGGAAGAGATTCATGCGTGTACCGGCATAGACCTGTGGTTTCTTGCGCATCTGCAGGTGCTTGCCGGGACGGAGCGCCATTTTGCGGATGTGCGCGGCGGCACGGCTGTTCTTACGCAGGACGAATATGTGGCGGCCAAAAAACTGGGGTATCCCGACAGCGTGATTACGGAGCTGAGCGGGGTGCCGATTGAGCGCTCGGAGCGCGAGGGCAAAAGCGCGTGAGCGCGGGGAGGAATGACGTATGTTCAGGACGATGCGCAGGTTTAAGCAGCAGGTAACGGAAGAGCGGTGCATTGAGATTCTTAAGAATGAATGGCGCGGCGTGCTCGCGGTGCTTGGTGACGACGGTTATCCGTATACGGTGCCGATGGATTTTTTCTACGACGAGGGCGACGGCAAAATCTATTTTCATTGCGCTAAGGAAGGTCACAAGCTGGACGCCATCGGCAAGTGCGACAAGGTTTCTTTCTGCGTGATGGATGCAGGCTTTAGGAAAGAGGGCGACTGGGCGCTCAACATTACGAGCGTGGTTGTGTTCGGAAGGCTGCGGCCTGTGACGGATGCGGCAAAGACCATGGAGAAGGTGTGCGCGCTTGGCCGCAAGTACCATCCTACCGCAGAATCCGTGGAGCGCGAGTGGGAGTCCGCAAAAAGCCGCGTGCTGTGCCTTGAGCTGACGATTGAGCACATGACGGGCAAGCTGGTGAACGAGAAGTAAGGAGAAGATAGCATGGCAGACAGTGCGGCGCAAGGCCAGACAAGAATATTCCATGTGGATCCCGCCTATAAGATGGTGGATACCTGCGCGGGCGAGTTCAATGCGGAGACGCCCTATTTTTATGCAGGCTACGACAGCGAGAATGAGGCGGAGCAGTTTCTGCAGGAGCGGCGCGGGGGCGTTACGGGGGCGGGAGCCCCTGTAGAGGGGGTAGCGGAAGACCGCGGAGCGGGCTGGAGCGAGGGGGAGGCTGCCCCCACCAGAGGCACAATCATCGTCCTTGGCTCCGGACCCATACGCATCGGGCAGGGTATTGAATTTGACTACGCGAGCGTGCAGTGCGTGTGGGCGCTCAAGAAGCTGGGCTACGATGTGGTGACGATAAACAACAATCCGGAGACGGTGTCCACGGACTTTGACACGAGCGACCGGCTGTATTTTGAGCCGCTGACGCCGGAAGACGTGATGGGGGTCATCAGGACGGAAAAGCCGCTCGGCGTGGTGGTGGCTTTTGGCGGTGGCACCGCAATCAAGCTTGCCAAATTCCTTGACAGCCAGGGCGTGCGCATTCTGGGGACGAGCGCGGACGCGATTGACCTTGCCGAAGACCGCGAGCGCTTTGAGGAGCTCTGCGAGAAGCTGCGCATAAACCGGCCCAAGGGGCTTACGGTGTTCACCGAGGCTGAGGCGCTTGAGGCCACCAAAAAGCTGGGCTACCCCGTGCTGTTGCGGCCGAGCTACGTGCTGGGCGGGCAGAACATGATTGTGGCGTTCAACGACGACGACGTGCACGAATACATGCGGATTATCCTTGCGCAGGGCATCGAGAACCCCGTGCTGATCGACCAGTACATGCAGGGTATCGAGCTTGAGGTTGACGGTATCTGCGACGGCGAGGACATACTGATTCCGGGCATCATGGAGCACATAGAGCGCACGGGCATCCACTCAGGCGACAGCATTGCCGTCTATCCCAGCTGGAACCTGAACGACATCATCCGCGAGAAAATCATCAGCCAGAGCCGGGAGCTTGCGCTTGCGCTCGGCACCAAGGGGCTCGTGAACATCCAGTACCTTATCTACAACAACGACCTGTACATTATCGAGGTGAATCCCCGCTCCAGCCGCACGGTGCCCTACATCAGCAAGGTGTCGGGCGTGCCGATGGTGGAGCTTGCGGTGCGCGCCATGCTGGGCGAAAAAATCCGTGACATGGGATTCGGGACGGGGCTCTACCGGAACCCGCCATACTTTGCGGTAAAGGTGCCCGTGTTCAGCTTTGAGAAGCTGATGGACGTGGATACGCAGCTGGGCCCGGAGATGAAGTCTACCGGGGAGGTGCTCGGCATAGCGGCCACGCGCGAGGAGGCGATATTCAAGGGTCTCATTGCTGCGGGATACAAAATGATCCGCCCGTCGGAGAAGGGCTTTGTGGTGCACCGGCGCGAATTCCCCGGAGGGAAACCCCTGGGTGAGGGCGCGGGCGTTCCCGGAGTCCTGTTCAGCGTGCGCAAGACTGACCGCTACGAGCTGCCCGACCTGGCGCGTAAGTTCTACGATATGGGATTCAGGCTCTACGCCACCGAAGGCAACGCGGAGACGCTCCGCGACTTTGGCATGGAAGTGGAGGTGGTGAACAAAATCCGCGAGAACCCCGACGACAACATCCTGACGCTCCTTGACAGCGGAAAGATTGACTATATGATTTCCACGAGCGCGAAGGGGCGCGACCCCCATGCGGACAGCGTGCGGATGCGCCGCCATGCCGTAGAGCGCGACATTCCGTGCCTGACCGCAATAGACACCGCAAACGCCATCGCCAGCTGCCTGAAGAGCAAATACAACGCGGGGAACATTGAGCTCATCGACATAAACCGCCTGCGCGCCGCCAAGCAGACGCTGTGCTTCAGCAAGATGGATTCCACCGGGAACGACTTTATCGTCATCGATGCGATGAGCCAGACGGTGAACAATCCCGCGGGACTTGCGGTGCGCCTCTGCGACCGGACGAACGGCGGCATCGGCGCGGACAGCCTGGTGCTCATAGAGCGGAGCACGCTTGCCGACGCAAAGATGCGCTTCTTTAACCAGGACGGAAGCGAAGGAAAAATGGCAGGGAACGCAATCCGCTGCGTGGGCAAGTACCTGTACGACAACGACATTGACGGGATTACCGAAAAGCACGGGCGGCGCACCGATGCGACCGAAAAAATCACGATTGAGACCGAGGCCGGCGTAAAGACGCTGCTCCTGTACAAGCAGAACGGCAAGGTGACGAGCGTGACCGTGGACATGGGCGAGCCGTATTTTGCGCCGGAGCTGCTGCCCGCCCGGCTGGAGGCACGGCCGCTTGCCCCGCTCAACCTGATTGCGGGAAGCAATGCGGGGACGGTTCAGGCCGCCATAGAATCCGGCCTGCTCCCGGAGCGGGCAATCGTGAACGCCCCGCTCGTTGTGGACGGCACGGAATACAAGGTAAGCTGCGTAGGCGTGGGGAACCCGCACTGCGTGGTGTTCAGCCGCTTTGTGGACAAGGAGCCGCTTGCGGAGCTTGGGCCGCAGTTTGAGCACCATCAGGCATTCCCTGAGCGGACGAACACGGAATTTGTGCGCGTGGTCGGTTCCCACGAGCTGAAGATGCGCACCTGGGAGCGCGGCAACGGCGAGACGCCCGCTTGCGGAACCGGCGCCTGTGCTGCCGCAATCGCCGCCGTGCTGAACGGTTACTGCCCCCTCAACGAGGATATTACCATACGGGTGCGCGGCGGCACGCTGCATGTGCGCTACACCGGCGAAACCGTGCTGCTGACAGGAAACACCATGCTGTGCTACGAGGGTACGGTGGAGATTTAGCAGGGCGGCTAAGGGCTCAGCTGCCCTTTGCCGCCGCGCTTTTCCGCTTGAGGCTGTTGCGCTCCCAGAATACGCCGTCCTCGTAGCCTTGGATTGTTTTGTCCGCATCGGCGTCCGCAAGCCGCTTTTCTGCCCAGATGCAGTACTGGCGGCTCTGCTCTATGCCGGTGTAGATTCTGCCGAGCTTTTTTGCGGTGACCGAGCTTGTTCCGCTGCCAAGGAAGGGATCCAGAACGACATCCCCTTGCTTGCTGGAGGCGAGTATGAGTTTTGCGATGAGTTTTTCCGGTTTTTGGGCGGGATGCGCGGTGTTTTCCGGCATGCTCCAGAAGGGAATGGAGATGTCGTCCCAGAAATTGCCGGGGCAGGTGTCCCGCCATGCGTTTCCGCCGCTTTCCTGCCAGTCTTTTGGTTTTCCGTCCTGCCGGTAGGGGGCTATCACGTTCCTCCTTTGCTTTACGGCATCAAGGTTGAACGTATAGCGTTTTGTCCGCGTGCAGAACCAGATGTCCTCCATCGAATTCTTCCAGTTGCTTCTGGCGCCTCGCCCTTTCTCTCGCTGCCAGGTAATCCTGTTCTGGATGACGAGCTGCTTTTCTTCCTCCAGCCTGATGAGCGTGGAGGCGATGGGGATGCTGCTCTGCCAGTCGCAGCAGATGTACAGCGAGGCTTGCGGCTTGAGGTGCGGCAGCAGGAGGCGCAGCCATTCCTGGGTATAGGCGGCGTAGTCCTGCCTTGATTTCTGGCTGAAGCGGCTTCCCGCATAGTTCTTGCTCAGGTTGTACGGCGGATCTACGATGGCGAGGTCGGCATAACTGTCCGGCAGGAGCGGCAGGAGCTGAAAGCTGTCCCCGCAAATCGTCTTGTTGTGCAGCTCTGCGGCTGAAAAGGGGCGGGCGGGCACAGACTGCGCGTCGATGCAGCGCGAGAAGAAGGGGGCGCCTTCTTCTACGCTGATGTCCAGCGTCTTGTTCCGCGCGGACTTTTCTTTTTCCGGCATCTGCTCAGGCTTTGCCTTCAATGCGCTGGTGCTGCTCCTCCAGCATCTGCATGACGTGGTCAATCATGTTCTGCTTGGGGTCGGGAGTATCTTCCGGCAGCGACGCCATGAATTCCTTGCGGAACGGCTTGCATTCGATGACGGGGCTGGCGCCGTAGATTATTTTTGCCGGCGCTATGATGTCGTCGAGCATGTCTTCGTTCTGGATGGTGAGCAGGGAGCCGTTTATGCTCACGAGGACTACGATGTCAAAGAGCCGCAGGTAGCTGTCAATCTCACGGAGCCCCCGTTTTGTTTCCGGATGGCCGGGGCGGTAGCGCGTTCCTGCAGGGAAAACGAGGATGACCTCGCCGCGTTTTTTGCAGTCGTCCATGGCATGCATGGCTGCAAGGTTTATCTTGCGGGCGCGCTGCTCCTCCTCTTTGGCCTCTTCCTCAGACTGCGCCAACTGCTCGTTCTTGTTCAGGCTGCGCGTGGGGTAGATGACGACGCGGGAAAAGCTTTCCGCAAAGGCCCGCACGACGGGGCTGTCCTCGTTGAGCTTCATCCCCGCGATGGCGACGATACGCCTGGAGAGGTCACGGAGTTTTTCGTTCGGGGAATGGTCGAGCATGTAGAGCAGAACCGGCAGGTCGGTGTTCGCATAGTGCTCCATCAGGATAAGCCCGTGCTTTCCCGCGCTGACTTTGTCGTAGAAGTCCACGAGGTTTTCCTCGCCTTCAAAATGGCTTTCTGGCAGCAGGTTGTCCTGAACCAGTTTGTCCATGTATGTGCGGGTCGCGCTGTTTGCGGGCTGATAGACGTTTGTGCTGTCGATTTTTGCTGCGGCATGGGAAACCTGTGCCAGTTCCCTGAAAAGAGATGCATAGCGCTGTCGCAGTGATAGTTTTTCCATAAAAGAAGCTCCCGTTTGAGCCTGGGCTGCCGGAGAAGCCGAGGCGTATTGTGCTGCACCGGACGTGCATTCCTTCTATTGTATGGTGGGACGCGCCCTCTGTCAACTGAGTGGAGGACTGCGGCCAGGGCTTCAGCATGAAAACAAAAATGCGCTCCCAGCGGGAGGGGTATCTGGTTCCGGCGGAAAAACACCCGGACTGCCGGTTGCACGCTTCGCTTTGCAAATGGCAGCCCGGGCGTTTTTCCGCTTCCGCGCCTTTTTTATGTTGGATCCTTGGCTTTTGTAGCATAAAAAAGAAATTCATCTTAAAACAGTTTACATGATTTACCAATACCGCGTCCGTATTCAGATAAAATACATCTCATGCTGAAGCCCTGACCTGGCACCACGGAAATGCGCGG
>ODAI013654461.1_pt1 | contig 21434 bp, 14 predicted proteins | sample 1539321 | NCBI WGS metagenome assembly ODAI01 (sample SAMN02144231, study PRJEB22623) | gut metagenome | biome: sheep rumen | host: Ovis aries | place: New Zealand | reverse complement strand
TTTGGCTTTGGTATGAGGCTTGGAATTACGGCCTCTTCGATACCAATCCTTTTCCTCGTCGGTAAGCTCATCCATAAGTGCCAGAATCATGGTAGCCTGTGTCTGAGCCTTAACTACCTGGCTAGCTCTTTGGTGGAGCTTGTTTACAGGGGTATTGCCCTTGTTTACAAGTATTGAGCGAATAACCAAATCGTAAATAGAATCACCAATATACGCTAAGGTAAGTGGTGAATATGTACGAATATCCTTTGCCTCAATATTAAATTTGTCGTTCAAATATTCATTTAAACCAAATGCCATACTACTCCCTCACGAGTATCTTTGATTTCAACACCTTTTGCTAAAAGCTCATCACGGATTGCATCAGCTGTAGCAAAATCCTTTGCCTTCTTAGCTTCTGCACGGCGAGCGATAGCGTCGTTAATATATGCTTCAAGCTCAGCATCTACTGATGAACCTGCATCAGCAAGTGCCTTTGCATGACCAACTAAATCAAGTGAAAGCACCTTATCAAAGCTTTCTACTAAAGCAAGCTTTGTAGCGTCATTTGTATCTGCCTTTAATGCATCATAAAGGATAGTTACAGCCATAGATGTGTTAAGGTCGTTAGAAACCGCCTCTAGGAACTTTGCTTCGTAATCAGCCTTAACTGTCTCATCAACTGTACCTTCAGCCTTAAGCTCTGCTACACGCTTAATAAGCTTGTTGTATGCCTGTGCTGCATTGTCCAAATTGTCGTAAGAAAATACTAGTGGCTTACGATAATGTGACTGTAAGCAGAAAAATCTATAAACTAGTGGGTCGTAGCCCTTTTCCTGAAGAACAGAAACAGTAAGGATTGCGCCCTTTGACTTTGACATCTTACCTGACTGGTCGTTAAGGTGATTGCTGTGGAACCAGTACTTGCACCACTCATGGCCAAGGTAAGCCTCTGACTGTGCGATTTCATTTGTGTGATGTGGGAAGATATTATCTACACCACCACAGTGAATATCGATGTATTCTCCTAAGTGCTTCATAGAAATGCATGAGCACTCAATATGCCATCCTGGGTAACCAACGCCCCATGGGCTATCCCACTTAAGAGCCTGGTCTTCGAACTTAGACTTTGTAAACCAAAGAACGAAATCAGTCTTGTTCTTTTTGTTAACGTCCTCTTCTACATCATCACGAACACCTACTTCAAGTGCTTCCTTTTCGACTGATGATGAAAATACATAATAATCATCAAGCTTGCTAGTATCAAAATATACATTACCTCCAGCAACGTATGCGTAGCCCTTCTCAAGAAGGACCTCTACCATGTGAATAAACTCTGGGATACAGTTAGTTGCAGGCTCAACCACATCTGGGCGCTTATTTCCAACTGCATCAAAATCCTTGAAGAATGCATCTGTATAGAACTTTGCAATCTCCATAACTGTCTTGTGCTCACGCTTTGCGCCAGCAACCATCTTATCCTCACCTGTATCTGCGTCTGAAGAAAGATGTCCTACATCAGTGATGTTCATGACACGCTTTACCTCGTAGCCTGCGTATTCCAAAGACTTAAGTAAAACGTCCTGCATGATGTATGTACGGATATTTCCGATGTGTGCGAAATGGTATACTGTAGGGCCGCATGTGTACATGCTAACCTTTCCCTCTTCTCTAGAGTGGAACTCCTCAACCTGTCTGTCTAAAGTATTGTAAAATGTAAATTTATTTGCCATTGTTATTCTCCATTCCTTTAGTCCGCATCTTATAGGGTTTTTAAATATATTATTCAACGACACGCTTTCGCTCTGCGAGAAACGTAACAGTACTAAGCTCACATTACATGTTCGCTAAGTGCTGACGTTTTTCAAAGGTCTTTTGAATAACACATTTAAAAACCCTATAATCTGCTCACTTAATAACCTTATATAATTTATTTACGGGCGCAGCCGGGACAGCCTTCGCAGCTGCGGGCGCTATCAAATACTACGTTGCTGCCATCATAAAATTCGTAGAGCAAACAGACTGCCTGGGAGCTAATGCCCTCTTCACGGCCTGTAAAACCTAAGTGTTCTTCTGTGGTGGCTTTGATATTAACCTGGCTAACATCGATACCAAGACACTTGGCTACGTTTTCTTCCATCTGTTCAATGTAAGGACGAAGCTTTGGAGCCTGGGCGATAACTGTAGCATCTACATTGCCTACCACATAGCCCTCATCCATAACAAGCTCTCTAACCTGCTCTAAAAGCTTCATGGAATCAGCGCCCTTGTATTTAGGGTCTGTATCTGGGAAATGAGCGCCTATATCCTTTAATCCTGCTGCACCAAGCACAGCGTCCGCTATTGCATGTAAAAGTACATCCGCATCAGAATGACCAAGTAGCCCAAGTGTATGCTCAATCTTCACACCACCTATAATCAAATCTCGGCCTTCCACAAGCTTATGTACATCATAACCTGTACCTATTCTCATGCTGCCTCCTAATCTATATAAAACAAATTTATTGCCTATTAAACTACTGTATTATATCAAAAAATCCTCAAGTTTAATAGGGGCATTTTAGTATGGCAGCTGATGTTTCAAGAATGATTGGTTGCAGCCAATCCAACTACTATCCCACTACAAAAATCTCCCTCAGATAGTAACAGCGCCCAACCACTAACAAGGTTGGGCGCTGCTTAACGCTAATTATTAAACTAGCCAAGTATTTCTTCCATCTTATCCCAATCAAAGAGCTTAAGGTACTTTTGCAGCTCCTTGAACTTGCCTGCGTCATCCTCCGGAAGCTGATATGATATCACCTCGTTTATAACCATTTCGGCGCCGTCGTAATCCATCTGTGATACAAGCTCTGTCAATGCTTCGTAGGCGCTTGATAGTTCGTCAGCATCAATAGGTGACTTAGCTGCTGCATCAGAATCAGAAACTTCCTCACCAGCCTTAACTCTTGAGAGGATTTCCTTAAAGCTTCTGTAGTCAGATAAAAGCTTAGGTGTATTGCTGTTGATGAAGGTTAATTCTTCCTTTTTGCCCGCTTCCTCTAGCTGCTCTGCCAAGGATGACAGCTCCATGGCACCTACTATTCTTGCAGAAGATTTAAGGGCGTGAACCTTTACAGTGTATAGCCTGATATCATTATCATTTAAAGCCTTTTCTATGGTGTCTGCATTCATATCGATAGTATCGTAGAAATCAACTAAGCTATGCTCGTACACAGCAATTCCACCACTGTTTCTAATACCATCCTCCAGCACAATGGCATCTACTTCCTTAACCCACTGTAAGTACTCTGGCAATTCCTGAGGTTCGTTTTGAACCTGCTCACTTGCTGGCTTTTTGATAATTTCATCCCCAATATGCTTCATGATAGTTGACTCAAGGAATTTACTATCAATAGGCTTTGCTATATAACCTAAGAAGCCGTTTGTTTTGTAGAACTGCTCTGCATCTGGCATAGCATTTGCAGTAAGGGCGTATACAGGAAGATTAGGATACAAGGCCTTTATCTTGCCCATTGTTTCAATACCGTCCATGCCAGGCATCAGGTGATCTAACAGCACTATATGGAACTTTTCTTTTTCAAGGATTGATAGACATTCTTCGCCACTTGCTGCTGTTGTAATATTTATCTGGGTAGGCTTTAGCAATCCCTTGATTACATTCAGATTCATAGGATTGTCGTCTACTACAAGAATCCTTGCATTAGGTGCTATAAACTGTGGTGCATAGAATCCAGGTGGAGCCTCCTCGATTCTCTCTTTAAACTTGCCAATAGGAGTAGGGTCAGTAATCTTTTGTTTGAAGGTAAATATAAACTCTGAACCTTCGCCGTATACACTTTCGCACCATAGCTTTCCGCCCATGAGCTCAGCAAATCTTCGGGAGATATCAAGTCCTAAGCCTGTACCTTGAATTCCGCTGTTCTTCTTTTCATCTAAGCGCTCGTATGCAGTAAACAGCTTTTCCAAATCCTCGGTTCTAACACCAATACCTGTGTCTTTAACTGATATCCTGACATCGCAGATATCATCAACAATACTTTCAACCAAAACTGTTAGCGTAAAGCCACCCTTTTCAGTATACTTAACCGCATTTGTTAGAAGATTTAATACTATCTGCTTAACCTTACCTCCATCGCCATATAGAACCTTTGGGATATTCTCATCAATGTTAACATCAAAGCTTAAATCCTTTTGCTCGCTTCTGACTCTAATCATGGTAATGATTGCACGAAGCTGGGTCTCAGGCTCGTAGTCCTGCTCAACCAAATGCATCTTGCCAGATTCAATCTTTGAAATATCAAGTATCTCATTTATAAGACTAAGAAGTGACTCAGCTGCTGTACGAATATCCATGGCATTATTAATAACACTCATAAGATATGGCCTTGGAACCCCTTCTGGATTCTCGCGAAGAATCATTTCATCCATACCCATAATAGTGTTGATAGGGGTACGAATCTCATGAGAAATATTTGCAAGGAAACGGCTCTTAGCGCTGTTAGCACGCACTGCCTCATCCTTGGCCTGCTGAATCTCAATGTACTGTCTACGAATAACGGTCCAGGTCATTACACGCCAAACAACGATACCGGCAAACACTGCAAGAAGAATCAAAAGAATAACCCTTACAGCTGTAAGCTCGAAGAATGTTGGCTGTTTTACTATTTTATAGGTATCATCGCTAAGAATCTCGGATGTGGACTCATCCAAAACCTGGATGTGGAGTATGTAATTGCCATATCTCATACTGGTGAATTCCAGCATTGATATATCTTCCTTATGGACAGTAAAGCCTGAATCCACACTGTTTTCCAAATATACCCTGACAAGAGGATTGGTCATGGAATAATCCAGCACTGCTGGGGTAATCTGTATACGCGTTGTAGCTGCAGGGATAGTGTAGACTCCTTCTAAGTCAGGAGCGATGAAAACATCATCACAGGAAATACTAGTAACTCCAGTCTTAACATTAATATTCTTATTCATGTACTTATTAATATTGACTAAAGAAACCCCTGTCATTCCAGAAATATATAGATTACCATCCTCATCTATATCGCTGTACTCTGATAGAATAGGCATACTGGTAAGACCATTTGCAAGGGTAAACAGCTTGTAATCCTTAACATCATCCTTTAGCATTTCCTCTGCCTTAACCAGATAAATACCATTTGATGCCAATACCCACAAGCCATCCTTATCATCATAGAAAATATTATCGTTGTTATTATAAGGGAATGTGCTTACATGGGTAATTTTGCCATCCTTCATATATTCAATACTGTTAGATGTGATTATCCAATAAAGCTGTCTCTTTTCGTCCCACTTGATTCTATTAATAACATCACTGGTAAGGCCATCTTCTTTTCCAATTTTAGTAATGTAATCACCCTTTACCACATAAATTCCATCACCATCTGTGGCAATATAAACTTCACCCTCTTTGCCAGCCTGCAAATCAAGGAAAACTGTATTTTTGATGCCTGAGCTGCTATCAATACTTTTTACCACCTTAAAGTCCTTAATAACAGCCATTCCACCATTGGTGGCAACTACGATTGAACCGTCCTCTGCTTCGTCAGTACATCTAACTTCGTTGCTAGGTAATCCATCATCTCTTGTAAACTCTACTATAGTTCCATCTGCCTTTTGACAAACTACCCCAAGCCTATTGGTAAAGGTAGCTATCCACAGATTACCATTTGAATCCTTTGCAACATCCCTGACCTTAGAGTCACCAATATATCTGGTTAAATCTGTTTCCACTAAAGTCGTTTTATCCTGTAAGAACAAAAGCCCTGTATTTGTTCCAACATACAAGGAATCCTTGTAAATACATGTGGAATTAACCACTACATCATCTATTCCTGCTGATGCTGTTACATTTTTAAAATTATTTGCAACCAGCTTCATAACACCCTGTCTGGAAGAAGCAATCCAAATATTGCCTTGATAATCTGCTGTCATCATTTCGATACCGCTATCAAGGGGCACATCCTCTATCACATTAAACCTGCCATCTGCATCAAGATATCCAAACTGGCTTTCAGATGCCACCCAGACTCTATTGCAGGCATACATAATCCACTTGATTGTATTTAATGGAGCTACAGAGATTTCCTCCATATCTGCCAATTTATCTCCGTAGGTTCCATAGTACAATCTGTCAGATTTAGTGCCAATATAAACTTTTCCGTTATTTTGCCTATCTGCGTAAATATTAGAAATGTCACCCTCTCCCAATTCTCCCCAAGCAAAATAAGAAGAAAGCTTACAATCATTTATAGAAAAGACAGCTCCTGTTTTAGTGTAGCCATAAATAGTGCCATCACTGCCAGAATCCATCCTTAAGATTCGTTCACTATTAATTCTGTCATCATCAAGCTTAAGCAGATTATCCTCTGTATCAACATAAGCTATTCCCTCAGTGGTGCCTATAAAAACATTTCCTTCTTTGTCCTCAGCAAATGTACGGATAGATGATGAAGGCAGCCCTATATCTGTAGTAAGATGGACAGGTTCTCTAAAAGTATTAAAATACACTACTCCATTATCATTTGTTCCTACCCATATTCTGCCTTGGGAGTCCTCAAAAAGCCCTCTGCCACTGGTTAACCCTTCTGTGTCAGTGAACCTGGCAAAGGAAGAGCCATCATATCTGATTATTCCACTGTATCCGCCAATCCAGATATAGCCATCTGAAGCTCCTATAATGAAATTAGCCTCAGATGTAGGAAGCCCATTTTTTGCATCATAAATATGGGCATAATACCCCATGTTTTCTATTTGCCCCGAAGCTGCATAGCCTCCGCCAATATAAGCTTTTTCATTATCTGTGCTAACTTCATCTGCATAACTTTTATTTGCAGGTAAAACTAAAAATGCAAATATTAATGCAATAAGCGCACATACTCTACATCTGTTTTTTCCCATAGCAATTTGTAAAAGAATTGTAAAACCCGTTAACATTAATCTACTGATAAAGCTTCATTACCCCATAAAGAAAACCTTAAGCTTATTTAAAAGCTCATCCTTACCTATTGTCTTGAGGAAGTATCCCTGTGGATTAAGAGCAAGAACAGCCATTACGCTTTCCTTATCATCCCTTCCTGTCAAAAACATTACAGGGATGTTCTTAGTGTCGTCATCAGCCCTAAGCATCTCAAGCACCTGTGGGCCATCAGTAACCGGCATCTCGTAATCAAGCAGAATCAAATCCACCTTGTTGTTGCTTCCTAGCCATTTAATTGCTCGCAGTCCTGATGTTGCCATAGATACCTTGTAAGAATCCTTAAGCCATTCCCTGACAAGACTCATATAGTTTGGGTCATCATCCACTATAAGGATGCTCCTTTTAAGCTCATCTGCTGCAACCTGCTTGGTATAGGCATTAACACAATCGATATAGGTATCATAATCAAGTGGTCTTGATAGAATCTTATAAATCAATTGTGAAGGAATACTCGCTGCAACCTCATTAGCATCTACAGGGTCCCCTATAAGGATAATTTGTTTATCATCATCCTCCATTTTATCTACCAGGAATGTACGAATGTCATCAGTAAATCTGTCTTCCTTTTCCATGTAGAAGGTAACTAATTCTGTCTCCTCCCAGTGGTCATGAATATCATCTAAATTTAGGGTTACAAAAAATGCCTCGATATCTACATCCTTTAGTTTCTTTAAAAGAACTCTTATGATGAATGATTCTTTCGCCCCAATAATCATTATCTTGTTCTGTTCCATAGTATCCTCCAACCTGTTATTTGTCCTTTAGCAATTCTTCCATTTTGTCCCAGTTAAATGTTCGTAGAGCTTTTGCCAATTCGGTAAAGAGCTGTTCCTCTTCATCTGGCAATTTGTATTCCATTACATCATTTACAACCATTTCAACTGAATCAAAATCCATTTGAGGCACTAATTCCTTCAATGCCTCTATCGCCCCCATAAGTTCATCCTCTGGGATTGGTTCCTTGTTTGAATTATCAACAGAAGGATTAAATTTTGCTAGCCTATCAGCATAGCTTTTATATTCAGCCAGCATTTCTGGGAAATGGTCATTGATATAATTTACATCATTTTTCTTTCCTGCATCTTCCAGCCATTTTGCCTTTTCTGAAAGGTCGTGAGCACCGATGATTCTAGCTGAACTTTTCAATGCGTGAACCTTTATAGTGAATAGCTTAATATCGCCTTCTGAAAATGCTTTATTTAGAACTTCTGAGTTCTCTTCTATTGTATCGAAAAACAGCTTTAATGAAAATACAAAGCTCTCTGCGCCGCCACTATATTTGATGCCGTCATCAACATTGATTCCATCTACATCATTTAGCCATTCATAGCCATGGGGCAGCCTTATAAATTCTGCCACTGCATCCACATCAGAATCCATAACTGCATCATCAGGTAGATATAGACGAATAATGTTTTCAAGTGTCTGACCATCAACAGGCTTTGGCAGATATCCTGTGAAGCCCTTTGAAATATAGTATTCCTTTCCGTTTGCAATGTAGTTAGCGGTAAGCGCGATTACCGGAAGGTCTGGATATTTTTCTCTGATTCGTTTGCAGGTTTCCAAGCCATCCATTCCAGGCATCATGTGGTCCAGTAAAACCAGGTTGTACTGGCTTTCCTCCAGCTTCACCAAGCACTCCTCACCGGAATCCGCAGTAACAATGTACATCTTTGTGTTTGCCAACAAGCCTTTGATTACAGCCAGATTCATTGGATTGTCATCAACCACCAGAATGCTAATATCAGGAGCTACAAATCTTGGAATGTAAGGTCCCTTTTCAGTCTCCTCAACCTTTTCCTCAAAGAAGCCGATTTCTGTTGGGTCTACAACAATCTGTCTTACTATAAATGTAAAGGTAGAGCCTTTGCCATACTCACTTTCACAAGTAAGCTCACCATTCATCAAATCTGCAAAATGCTTTGATATATCAAGTCCCAAGCCTGAGCCCCGGATATTACTATTTTTCACCTCTTCAAGACTTTCAAATGCATTGAAAAGGTACTTCATATCCTCTTCCTTTATACCTTGGCCTGTGTCAGTTACTGAATACTGAATTGTAACACTATCCTCATCCTTGCCAAGCACCTTTACCTTAATTTCGATGCCGCCCTCTTCTGTGTATTTAAGGGCATTAGTCAAAAAATTAAGTACGATTTGCTTAATCTTTCCCATATCGCCAAACAATCTTCTAGGAAGCTCTTCATCGATATCTACATCAAATCGAATTTCCTTAGCATCACTTCTAACGCGGACCATATTTATGATGTCTCTTAAAAATTCTTCCACATCATATTCTTGCTCCACTAATCGCATTTTTCCCGATTCTATCTGCGATATATCAAGAACATCATTGATTAGCGATAAAAGTGATTCTGAAGCAAATTCTATATCCCTGGCATGCTTCATAATGTTGTTATAGTATGCTTCAGGAACAGCCTCATGCTCCTCCCTTAAAATCATTTCATTCATTCCCATGATAGTGTTGATTGGAGTACGGATTTCATGGGAAATATTAGATAAGAATCTGGATTTAGCTGTATTGGCCTTCTCTGCTGCAATCTTTGCATCCTGCAAATCATTCATGTTAAGAATTTCAGAGAAGTAAAGCTGCACCACCATGCCGACCATGGTAATGTTTGTAAGGGATAAGCCGTATAAAAAAAATTGCAGTACACATGCTATAAATGGAAGTACAGTAAAAAGAAGAAGAGGCACGTAAGTACGCCTACGAATCCTTTTTCTGTATTGAACATTAACGGAAAACTGGAGTGCTATCATAGATAGCGGGAATATATATGCTAATACAATAAATGGTCCTCTTTGATATCTGTTAGATGAATCAAATGTATAGTACCAACCTGTTATCTGCGAAATTCCAAGAAAAATTACGCCAAGTGTAAATAAAGTCTCTCCTATGGCAAAGCGTTTTGGAAGCTTAGCGAGGTGGACTTCATTTCGATATAATTCCATTAAATATTGATTAAATGCATGGGCCAGTGTTAAAGACAGTAAATATACCAAAAAATTGCATACTCGTACCATCCAATAGCCAGTTTGGCTTTCATCGCCGCGATATAGATAAGCGAATCTATCAGCAATCAAAAGTATCATCGCTGATATCTGCATGTATAGTAATGCTCCTTTTCTGCGCTTAGTTAGAGTTTTTGTTGATTGTGTAAGGATAATCAACACTCCACAAGCACCACTCAAAAACAGCATTACGCTTAATTGAAATTGGTGTAAAAATTCCATCATAACTAATTACCCTTTTGTCTAATCCTTGTATTTTTCCATTACCTTACGTATTTCATCCTTAGCATCAATAAATACTTCTACACATTTAGGATCAAAATGTGTTCCAGCATCTTTTTGTAGAATTGCAAGGGCGTCCTCAAAAGGCATTGCGTCCTTATAAACTCTTTTTGATGACAATGCATCAAAAACATCTGCCACAGCCATTATTCTTGCTGAAAGAGGGATTACCTGTCCCTTTAGGCCCTCTGGATAGCCTGTTCCATCCCACTTTTCATGATGATAGCCTGCCATATTTCTGGCTTCCTTCAGATAGTTCTCACCCTGAACAACAGTTATAGCTCTTTCTATAATCTTTCTACCATCCTCCGCATGGGTCTTCATTATTGCAAATTCTTCATCAGTAAGCTTTCCAGGTTTATTCAAAATAGCATCAGGAATATTAATCTTTCCAATATCATGCAAAGGCGCTGATAACACAACGTCAGAGATATATTTAGGAGTGATTTTATCTGCATAATAGCCCTTAGCCTTTAATCCCTCCACAATTATTCTTACGTAATCTGCAGTCTTTTGGATGTGATAGCCTGTATCCTTGTCACGGTTTTCAACCATGTCTGCCATTGTAATAATAAGACCAGTTTGCATCTGGTTGATAGCTTTAGATTGGTATTTAAGATCAGTCATCTGTGTATACGAATCCTCTGCCATTTTACAGATTACGTTGTACAGATATTCAAGCTCATCGTTAGTCTTAATATTTATATACTTCATGTTTTCAACATTTTCTTTTAAGATATTTTCGTTGTTATCGATAGACATGAAGTTATTGGTACATGACGCAATCGCATTCATTGGGTATACCAGATAATATTTCGCAATCCATACACCAGTGTATAGAATGAAAATAAAATACCCAGAAAAAATCAGAACCACTCTTATAAGATACTGCTTCATCATATAAATGTTATCTGCCCTACTTGTACCTACAGTGTGGTTTACAAAATCCCAGAATATACTCAAGCTAATCCATACTAAAAGAAAAGTAATAATAAGTGCAGCTGTAAGCAATAATACTGTGATTCTCTTTTGCAAACGTCCGCTCTTTGGATTTGTGTTTGCATGATCATTTAATTGTTGCTTGCTTATAGGTGTCTGCTTCCAGCAAAGATTATAAATATTGGCACAGACTTCATCTGGCAATAAACCAACTACTCCTACTGCAACTAATACACATAAGCCTTTGTCAAAAATATCTAGCAATATATGCGATACAATGAAATTAAAATTAAAGTTTGGTATAAAATTAGATGTTAAATAATCAGAGAAACGAGCCATTAGGCTAAATTGTGGACTTCCAAACAATATGATTTCAATGCTTGCCCCAATTATGCCACTTATCAAGGCGAAAACAAGCACTGTAACCATTACTGGAACTGGTCTGTCCTGTTTTTTCTTAGGAAGCCATGAGCCAGCAATGATTGCTATTAATATGCTTATTATAGAAAAATATATGGTTGCTTGATTATAAAATCCACAAACAATATTTGTACATACTGCAACTATAAGAGCAGGTAAAACGCCAGCAACGCTAGCAACTCCTATAGTTCCAATAGTATCTAAATATAAAGGTAGTCCAAATAGATCAGTAATAAACCCCAATCCTACATTTACTACTACTCCCCCAAGAATACTAATTAATAGTATTCTCATATAATATTTTCTACCTTCAATCTTATTCATAAGCTTAACCCGTCAATATTTGTTGATTATATTCACATATCACGGTCAATATACCACATAAATATGAAAAAAGGGTGTTACGCTATTGAAGTAAAATTTTATCGAAAAATTATTTTATTCTAATCCTGCCTTAGAATATTTGTGAGTTTCGCTTTCGCCCCACTGAATGCCTCCGTTTTCATAGGAGATTTCTGCAAGAACTATTTCACCGTTATTGATTTCCTTTACGCTCTTGTCTGTTTCAATGTAACCAAGCTCTCTAATGCCATTAGAAACCTCAAATAAAATGACTTTGCCTTCTACAGAAACCAAAATATAGTTACCATCCTTGCCATGGATGTATGTACCTGATGCATAAGCATAATCATCTAATTTACGACTAACGTTAGCGCCGCCAACATTAAGCTCGTATGTAGAGGAACCATCGTCTGCAGTAGAATTCAAAAGACATACATCCTCAAGAGTGCCATCATTATTTACATCGAACTTCTCATTGAAGCCCTGAATTGATAAATCCTCTGTGTAGAATCCTTCTGCTGGAAGGTAAGCTTCGTTAAAGTCTTCAAACTCAGAATAAGGAACTGTAAAGCTAACGATTCCGCCTGCATAAGGAGCTATATCATACTGCTGGAACATAAAGGTGATACCTGTGTGGTCAAGATAATTCTCTGGTAAAGTATCCCCTGAGAAATAATCTTCAATTACACTCTTATATGAGGTTACATCATCATCAAATAATGTTGCCTTTGCTATGTCAGCCGAACCCTCTATTGTGTTAAGAATAAAGTCCTTAGATGTGGCTGCAATCTTACTTTCATCTCCATAATTGCTAATTGACAGCTGTTCACCTGTATTAACATCAAATGTATAACCTTCCATTAAAGAACTGCCATGAGCTCCACCACTATAATAAGATGTGTCGATTACAAAGCTAAGAATATTCTCATCTGCACGAACTACTGAAACCGTTTGAGTCTCAGAATATTTCATAGGCTCATACTCAAGGCCTTCCTCATCAGCATATTCTTTTTGTTCTTCATTCATCTGCTTTGCTTCATCATTCTGCTTATCGATTCCTTCGTTAAAATTCGATACTCTGCCTGAAAAGAAATCATCCATAGCCTTAGCTAAAGCCTCATGAGTTCCATCTGTTATCTGAATGCATTCTACACTGCCTTCAAAATAATCATATCCGTCAGCTGAAACAGCTGTGATTGCATATTCAGGCTTAGAAGGCTCAGCTTCCTCTGTCTGTGAGTCTGAACCCTGGTCCTTTGTATTGCTTATAGTTGTATTTTTATTATCTGATTCATCTTTTTTACCACAGCCTATACATGCTGTAATTGCCAATGTAAAGGCTAACAAAAGTGCTATTCTTTTTTTCATTACATACCTCCAAAAATAAAACCTTTCGTTTTCATTTACAGTATACATAAACTCCGTACTATTTCAAGTAGTACAGTAAAAAATTTAGAATTCTTTACAATTTCTTAAGAATCATAAGAATTACATTTTCCTAAAAAAAGATCAGGATTCCCGAGCTACAGGGAATCCTGATGAAAGGAGGATTTTATTATAACAAATAAGAAAATAAGCTATTTAACAACTAGTCTTCTAGCGCCCTCTGCTGCAAGAGCACTTCTTACTGTTTCGCTTTCCTCGAAGGTAATCTGTGCACAAAGGGTTGAGCCCTTCATTCTTTCTGCAGCAAAGGTAAGACCATTATTCTTTCTGTCCAGCTTTGGTGAATCAATCTGATCTGGATCACCTAAAAGTACTACCTTTGAGCCCTTACCTGCACGGGTGATAATTTCTAGAATCTGACCTATGGTACAGTTCTGCGCTTCATCAACTATGATGAATGAATTAACTAATGAACGTCCTCTCATGTATGCAAGTGAACAGATTTCAATGATACCTGTTTCAAACATATCCTCAATCTGCATTTTTATCTGTTCTTTTTCCTCGTTCTGTCCCTTCAAAAGAACCTGTAGGTTATCCATAAATGGTGCAATAAGAGGCGTCATCTTTTCTTCCAAATCACCTGGTAAAAATCCCAAGTCGTTGTCTGAAAGTGTATTACTTCTTGTAATCATAATTCTGTCGAAGCCATTATGATAATAACCCTGTAAACCAGCGGCTAGTGACAAGAAGGTTTTGGCTGTACCTGCACTACCCTTTAGGATGACAAGTGGCAATTCCTCTGGGCTGGCCAAAAGAGCATATAAAGCAAATCTTTGACCAACGTTTCTTGGCTGGCAATATGGTGTGTAATAATCTCTGTCCTTAAGCAAGTGCCAACCATCAGTCTTAAATGTATAGAGCGCAGAATTACTTCCCTCTTTGCAAATACCAAACTCGTTTTCAATAAAGCCTTTGTTAAATGGACTTTCTATATCCTCAGGCGTTATATCAATTCTGCCTGTATAGTTTTCATTATCAAGAATCATTTCATTGTGATAGCCCTGAACAACACAGCCACACATTGTGGCATTGATTCTCATAGAAATATCATTTGTAACAAGTATTGTCTCAAGCTCAGATTTCTTCGAAATACCTAGTACACAATTAATTATTCTATTGTCAGGCCTATCAAGCGTAAACTCTGCTGGAATCAGCTTTTCATACTCAGATTCTTTTTCGATTATAAAGGTTCCGCCATTTGGCATCGTAACCCCATTCGCATAATCGCCTTCAACAGATTCAATGTTTCGAATACTTTCTCTGGCGCCATAGCCCACCTCCGCATAGGCTGTTTTCTTTGAATCAAGCTCCTGCAGAGTAGTCGTTGTGATAATAACATTATTATCATCAAAACCGAAAAGCGCTGTAGGACAATGAATCAAAATGTTAGTGTCTAGTACGTAGTTTTTCTTCATAGGGTCACGCTCCTTTATTAACTTTGATAATATAATTTTACCCTAACAGAGGGATAAGTTCTACAATATTTTGTATATTTCTATGTATATTGTGTGAATTCTATACTTCATATAGTTATATTATCTAACATTTTAAAAGCACCACTAAAAAAAGGCCCGAAGGCCTTTTTAATCATTATTAAAAAGCTCTACTTCCGACATAAATGGAATAGATTGAGCCGCTCCTGGTTTGGTAACTGCAAGAGCTGCTGCTTTAGAAGCAGTAAGTAATATTTCCCGCATCGGCTGCTTTCTACATAACCCTGCTACAAAATATCCTGTAAAGGTATCACCTGCCGCTGTGGTATCCACAGCATCCACAGCAAATGCTGCCTGATAATATTCCTCATCACCATGATGATATATGCAGCCCCCTTCACCAAGTGTAAGCATTATTCTAGCATTTGAAAAATATGCATCTAACGCTGCCACTATAGTTGCCGGTGTAGTCATTCCTGTCATCTGCTGCCCTTCGGTTTCATTTAAAACGAATACAGAAACCTTGCCCAAATCGCACTCTTCTAGTCTGTCATCATAAGGTGATGGGTTAAGAACGATGGTCATACCCTTGGCAAATGCCTGGTCTATTATATATGGCAATTCATTTATTTCATTTTGTAATATGATGATGTCGCCTGTATCAAAATTCTTAAGGACTTCATCAACATATTCCTTGGAGTTCTTCTGATTTGCTCCTCCAAAAAGGACGATACTGTTCTGGCCCTTTTCATCTACCTGAATAACGGTATGGCCACATCTGCCTGTAACAGTTTTGATGTAATCTGTTTTGATGCCGAAGGTTTGGCAAGCGTCATAAAACTCCAGTCCCTCTTCTCCTACAAGGCCAGCATGGTAGCATGATAATCCTGCTCTTGCCAAGGCAACAGATTGATTGAAGCCCTTGCCACCAAGATTCATACTAACGTCGTCTGCCAAAATCGTCTCACCTTCTCTTACGATGTGAGATACCTTATAGGTGTAATCTAAGTTAAGAGAACCAAAGTTTAATACCTTCATAAGCACCCCCGTTTATAAAGATTCTTAAATATGTCCTACAAGCAATAACCCAGCCAATCCGTAATATGTAATAACTGCAACTAAATCGTTAACAGTAGTGATAAGTGGACCAGAAGCTACAGCTGGGTCAACTTTAATCTTGTGGAAGAAAATTGGAATAATGGTTCCAATGAAGCTTGATACTATCATAGCAATAAAAAGTGAAAATCCTACGATTCCTGAAACCTTAAATGCAGCTACCCAAATGTACCCCTTCATTGCATGTAAATAAAGTGCTACAAAAAACAGTGCAAGTACACCTAAAATGAAACCGTTTGTTCCACCAACACGCATTTCCTTAAGAACGAATTTAGCCTTTTCGATTCCTGATATTTCCTCATCCATAAGGACTCGAATGGTAACAGCCAGTGACTGTGTTCCAACGTTACCAGCCATATCAAGGATAAGTGACTGGAATACTACAACAATAGCTACTGATGCAACTACCTTATCGAAAATGCCGATTACTGAACTGGTTACAAGTCCAAGTCCAAGTAATAGCAACAGCCAAGGAATACGCTTTCTTATACTTTCAGGTAAGCTTTCGTTCAAATCCTCTTCTGCTGTCAAACCAGCCAACTTAGCATAGTCTTCACCCATCTCATCATCAACGGCTTCGATGATATCCTGAGATGTGATAACACCAATAATCTCATCATTTGGATTAAGTACTGGAATTGAATCCTCTGCGTAATCCTTTAAATCTTCGATAGTGTCTGAAATAAGGGCATCAGCCTTAACACTAGGATAGCTGTGACTGATAATGTCATCAAGTGGTGTGTAATCACGGGCAAGAATTAAATCTCTAAGCTCGATAGCACCATAGTATTTATTTTCTGTGTCTTCGACGTAAATGGTGTTGATATTATCATTATCCTTTGATTGTGAAATCAAAGAACGCATAGCCTGCTTTACTGTATAGTTAGACTTGATTACGATGAAATTGGTAGTCATCATGCTACCTACTTCATCCTCATCATAGGAATTGATAAGACGTACATCAGCAGATGCATCCTTATCCATCAAAGCAATTAACTGCTCTCTTTGTTCCTCGTCTTCAATGTCCTCCAAAGCATCAACCGCATCATCAGCATCCATGTTCTCTAAGACATCAGCTGCCTGCTCTGGTGTAATTTCGGCTAAATATTCACCTACATCCTCAATATAAGGGAAAATTTCTGATAGACGCTCGGCACCTAGAACTCCGAACAGTCTTCTACGATCCTCTGTATCCAAGTCCTCGTAGGCTTCGGCAATATCATTCTCATGATAATCGTCAAGAGCCTCCATTAAAGCCTCGGCATCTAGATTAGAGCGTAGCAAATCGATAATCTCTTGGATTTTGTTATCCTCTAAAATCTCTTTTGTTTCCATGTTTTTACCCTGCTATAAAAAAAGAATGTCATGTTCAGACGATGACATTCTCTAGCGCACATGAAAACTAAGCTCTTTATACTAAAAGAACAGCTACATATCCGTATGAAAATGCCTCGTCGCAGCATAATCGCCCATGACTGTCTGATTTGTCCATAGCTGTTCTCCTTTCTTTAATCTTTAATTTGAAATTAATTGTTTGAATTGTATATGAAATATACCATAGAAACGATAACACAAAAAACGCCTTTTTGTAAACCCTATTTGATAAATTAACCCAAGATTTACAAATATTTTTTCTGTTCTGTAAAGCCTCTACCCTTAACCTCGGAAACGCGGCTTACAATGATAAATGCTTCTGGATCAATTTCATGAACCAGCTTCTCTGTTTTGGCTAATTCTCTAGTGGAAACGATAGAAAGATTAATCTCTGTATCCTTTCCAAGATAGCCTGTTCGGCCGTATATTACAGTAACACCTCTGTCGATATCCTGAAGAATTGCTCTTCTGATTTCTTCACTCTTCTTACTTACAACCTTTATCTGAGTCTTTGCCTTACCAAGTATCAGCATTCTATCTAATACATTAGTATAAATAATGACCATCAAAATGCCATAAAGCACTAAATTCTGCTTGGCAAATAATGCCTGTAAAACAAGTATGCAAATATCAAAGGCCCACATCATGCCCGATATAGGAGTTCCGAAGAATTTATTGAGTACGATAGGTGGTATGTCCATTCCACCTGTAGATGCACCAGTACGAATAACAATTCCCAAGCTAACTCCAATAATAATTCCACCAAAAACTGTACAAAGCACTATATCGTCTGTTGGTGGGAACCTAACTGCAAGAAGCTCGGCTATATGTAATTCTACTGGAAAACAAAATGTTGAGAGTAATGTGTTGGCTGCAAAGCGGCGACCCATGATGCGCCAGCCAACAAAAAATAGAACTGTATTTATAACAAATGTAACATGTACGGTCTTAAAACCAAACATACGGTGGAAGAACAAAGCCAGACCTGTTCCACCGCCAGTAATGAGTCCTGACGGCTCTATAAAGAACGCAACAGCAAGTGCGTATGCAAAATTTCCTAAAATAACTATTAATGCTGTCTTTATTATCTGCTTCATTATTCCACCCACTTATGTATTTTATTTGTCGTTCATCTTTGCAAGCTTAGCAGCCTGATCAGCTGCAATAAGGGCATCAAGAATCTCCTGAATATCACCATTCATAATCTTATCAAGCTTGTATAATGTAAGGTTGATTCTGTGATCTGTAACACGTCCCTGTGGGAAGTTGTATGTACGAATCTTTTCAGCTCTGTCGCCAGTACCAATCTGTGAGCGACGCTCAGCTGCTTCAGCATCCTGCTGCTTCTGAAGCTCTAAGTCATATAACTTTGCACGTAAGAGTGCGAAAGCCTTTTCCTTATTCTGAAGCTGTGACTTTTCAGTCTGGCTGTAGATAACAATACCTGTTGGGTAGTGAGTAAGACGAACAGCTGAATCTGTTGTGTTGACACACTGACCACCGTTACCAGAAGCACGCATAACGTCGATACGGATATCCTTTTCATCAATCTGAACATCTACTTCCTCTGCCTCAGGCATAACTGCTACTGAACATGTAGATGTCTGGATACGTCCCTGTGATTCTGTCTCAGGAACACGCTGTACACGGTGTACACCTGATTCGTATTTAAGGATTGAGTAAGCACCTGTTCCCTTAACCATGAATTCGATGTTCTTCATACCACCGATACCTGTTTCATCTGCTTCAAGAAGCTCAACCTTCCATCCACGTGACTCAACATAGTGTACGTACATACGATAGATTTCAGCTGCAAAAAGTGCTGCTTCCTCACCACCTGCACCTGCACGGATTTCTACGATAACGTTCTTGTCATCATTAGGGTCCTTTGGAAGAAGTAAAATCTTAAGCTCCTGCTCAAGTCTCTCAACCTCAGCCTGTGACTCCTTCATCTCCTCTTTAGCAAGCTCCTTCATTTCTTCATCTGACTCTTCCTCAAGAAGGGCAAGTGAATCTTCGATGTTCTGCTTGTGAGCACTATACTGCTTGTACGCCTCTACGATTGGTGCAAGCTCAGCCTGCTCCTTCATAAGGCTTCTGAATCTGGCATTATCATTAGCAACATCTGGCTCTGATAAAAGGTTCATAACCTCTTCATATCTCAATACTAAATCTTCTAATCTATCAAACATAATAACCTCCTGTTTATAGATGTCCTTTTACTACTCGATTATTTCCGGCCAAATCCTTAACAACCTCAACATCCTTGAAGCCGTTTTCCACAAATAGTGCATATACATCTGGCCCTTGATCATATCCTATTTCAACTAATAGCCAGCCATCAGAGGCAAGATATTCTGATGCGTGACCTACTATTTCTCTATAGAAATACAAGCCGTCTTCTGTTCCATCTAGAGCAATAAGTGGCTCGTGATCTTTTACTTCTTCTGCTAAATCCTTAATATCGTCTGTTCTGATATATGGTGGATTAGAAACAATAGTGTTGTATTTACCAAGTACTGGCTTCCATATATCACCTTTGATGAAATCTATTCTGCCGCTACACAGCCTATTCCCGTTATCCCTTGCAACAGCAAGAGCTTCGTCGGAAATATCTATTCCCGCTCCAGTGATACCTTGTCCTAAAACAACAAGAGAGATAATAACACATCCGCTGCCAGTACACAAATCTAAAACATGACTGCCAGTAGGAGTTACCTTAAGAGCCTCCTCTACAAGAGTTTCTGTGTCCTGACGTGGAATAAGAACATGCTCGTTAACCCAGAAGGATATACCCATAAACTCCTGCTCACCAGTAATGTGCTGAAGTGGGATATGCTCTGCTCTTTTAAGTAATGCTTCCTTGTATTTGAACAAAGTAAGCTCGTCGATTTCATCATTCTGAATAAGAAAATATTTAGCCTTGGTAAGCTGACTAACAAATGCAAGCAGATACCAAGCATCTATCTTAGCATCTATAATGCGTTCTGTCTCTAATAATTTAGTTCCTTTTTCTAGTGCTTGCTTATATGTCATTTGAAAAACACTCCTTATTTTTTTCCTGGAAATCCTTCCAATCAAAAACTGCCTCTACAGAAGCGATTCCAACTTCTATCATATCATCATCTGGCTCCATAACTGTAAGCTTTTGAAGCCATAAACCAGGCTTTGAGAACAAATTGACAACCTTGTTGTCATATCTGCCAGCAAGTCTAATGAATTCGTAGGAAATACCTGCGATAACTGGGATAAGAATAAGCCTGCAAGCAAGCTTAAGCCAAACATTATCGAAGGTTATAAACATAAAAACAAAAACTGAAATTATAAAAACAATAAAAATGAAGCTTGTTCCACATCTCTTGTGAAAACGAGTGGATTTTCTAACATTATCCACAGTAAGTGGCAAGCCAGTTTCAACACAGTTGATGCATTTGTGTTCTGCACCATGATACATAAAGGTACGTTTAATATCTTCCATTCTGGAAATAACCATTACATAGCCTATAAAAATGGCGATACGTATGATTCCTTCCACAAATGTTATGGCAACAGGAGATAAACCAAATCTGTTTAAGCCTAGGGATATGAAATATGGCAATGCGAAAAAGATTGCAAGTGCTAAGACGAAGGATACAAAAAGCGTACCGCCCATCTCGGCCTTTTCTTTCTTTTCTCGTTTTTTAAGCTCCTCTTCTGTAAGCTCTGATTTAGGAACTTCGTCTTCGTCCTCGAAAAAGCTGGCAGAATACATAAGAGTGCTAAGTCCAATAACTAAGGAATCCACAAAGGATACCATACCTCTTATGATAGGGATTTTGTGCCATATATTATTTATGTCTCTTGTGTTTTTAACCTCTACAGCTATGTCATTATCTGGCTTTCTGACTGCCACGGCGTATTTATCACCGTTTCGCATCATAACGCCTTCCATAACTGCCTGTCCACCAATACCCGAATACTTCATTTTATTCTCCGTTTAACGTAATAAAGGGCTGAGACGAATCTCAACCCTTAAGAGTCCAAATAACAAACTACTTTGCGTCAATGCCGTACTT
>ODAI013550268.1_pt1 | contig 21435 bp, 18 predicted proteins | sample 1539321 | NCBI WGS metagenome assembly ODAI01 (sample SAMN02144231, study PRJEB22623) | gut metagenome | biome: sheep rumen | host: Ovis aries | place: New Zealand | reverse complement strand
GGAATGGGACAAGGCCCACTTGCCTGCATGGGAAATTTACATGCCAAGCAGACTGTAAATGGTCTTATGCCTGATGTGCATAGTTTTCCATATCCTTATAATTACCGCGATCCTTTTGGTCTTGGCGGCCAGGCTGGCGTAAAAGCTGCATGTAACTTTTTCGAGCGTACTTTAAAGGATCCTGAAAGTGGTATTACAAAGCCAGCCTGCGTAATTCTGGAAGCAATTCAGGGGGAAGGCGGTGTAATTCCTGCTCCTGTAGAATTTCTACAGTGTGTACGTCGTGTTACAAAAGAGCTTGGAATCCCTCTTATTTTAGATGAAATTCAGTGCGGAATGGGACGCAGCGGAAAGTTATTTGCCTTTGAATATGCAGATATTGTTCCGGATGTAATTCTTATTTCAAAAGCTATTGGAGGGTCTCAGCCTCTTGCTCTTGTAGTTTATAATAAAGAACTCGATAAATGGGAAGCTGGAGCTCATGCAGGAACCTTCCGCGGTAATCAGCTTGCAATGAAGGCTGGAACTATTGTTTTAAACAGGGTTTCTAAGCCAGAATTCCTTGCAGAGGTTAACCGTAAAGGTGATTTAGTTCGCTCAAAACTTCGTCAACTAAAAGAACGCGTTAGCATTATTGGAGATGTTCGCGGTAAAGGTCTTATGGTTGGAACAGAATTTGTAGATCCAAAATCTAGTCCAGACTGCATTGGTTCACTTTCTGCTTCTGGGGAAATTGCTGCAAAAGTTCAGAAGCTTTGCTTTCAGAATGGCCTTATTGTAGAAAAAGGCGGACGCAACGGTTCTGTTATGCGTTGTTTGTGTGCCCTTAATATTTCTGATGAAGATTTAAACAAGGCTTATTCAATTTTTGAAGCAGCAGTTCTTGCTGTAGATAAGGAATATAATGTGTAAGGCCGCTGGCGGCCGGTGTTCTATAGCAAACCGTTAAAAAAATTGCGCATGCAATTTTTAGGTTTACTACATTTTATTTTATTCCCCGGCCAATCCGGGGAATCTTTTTTTTATAGGAGCCAAAAATGGAAAACCTTTTTCTTACATCAGAAAAAAAAGCAAAAAAAGAATATAAAAAACTGATTTCACAAGCTGCCCTTGCAATTACAGATGCTTTTATAGATGAACGTGCCTATTCAGGCCCTACTCCTTATGAGCTGAAGGAAATTGTAAAAGAAGCTACAATCCTTCCGGAAAAAGGTCTTGGTTGGAAAAAGGTTTTTGAAATTACAAAAAAAAAGGTTCTTCCAAACCTCCTACGAACTCCTTCAACAGATTATATGCCACATCTGCACGGACCTTCTTTGTTAGAAAATATTGCTGCTGAACTGGTAATCTCTACTTTTAATCAGTCAATGGACAGCTGGGACCAGTCACCTGTTGCAACTGAAATTGAAGTAGAAACTATAAGGCATCTTTGCAAACTGTACGGTTTTGACTCAACAAAAGCTGATGGAGTCTTTACAAGCGGAGGAAGTCAGTCAAATCAGACAGCCATTATTTTAGCCAGAGATTGGTTTTGTAACGAAATTCTTAATTATGATGTTAAAAAAAATGGACTAAATGAGAAATGTTCTAAGCTTAGAATGTATACAAGTGAAATTTCTCATTTTTCTATGGAGAAATCTGCTCATATTCTTGGACTTGGATATCAATCAGTTGTAAAAGTTCCTGTAGATGATAGAAAAAAAATGGACGTAAAGGCTCTTCGTTCGCTAATAGAAGCAGATAAAAAAGCTGGTAACATTCCTTTTCTTATTGTTGCAACGGTGGGGACTACCGATTTTGGAAGCATAGATCCACTTGAAGAGCTTTCTGACTTAGCGGGCGAAAATAATATGTGGCTGCACGCAGATGCCGCTTATGGTTCTGGTGTTATTATGTCTGAAAAATACCGGGAAAAAGTTGCTGGTTTAAAGCTTTGTGATTCCATTACTGTTGATTTTCACAAAATGTTTTTAATGACTATTTCCTGTTCTGCAGTGCTTATAAAAGATGCAAAAGATTTTAATGCTCTTACTATACATGCAGACTATCTTAATCGTGAAGAAGATGAAGAAGATGGTTATACAAATCTTGTAGATAAATCCTTGCAGACAACCCGTCGTTTTGATGCCCTTAAGGTTTGGATGAGCTTTCAAATGCGGGGTAAAGATGGCTGGAGTAAGATTATAGAAAGCAGTATGGAAAATGCCCTTTATTTCTATAAAATGCTTTCAGAAGATAAGTCTTTTGAAGTTTTGTGTAAGCCGGAAATAAGTTCTGTCGTTTTCAGGTATAAAAGCCCTTCTCTTTCTGATAGTCAAGCTGATGAAATAAATAAAAAGGTACGACGTTCCTTAATTCATGAGCATGGTGTTGTAATTGGCCAGACAGTTAGCGATGGAAAAACCTTTTTAAAGTTTACTCTTTTAAATCCTAGAATTAGCCATAAAAAATTAGAGCAATTACAAAAGCTGATTAAAGAGCTTGCTGAAAAATAATCTGCTAAGTAAAAAAAGACTTTATTTTTTCTGCTTTTTTATAGCCACAATTGCAAAATTAATTGTCTTCTCTGTTTCCATTCCAGGTTCAAGTTCAATATCCCAAAACAAAGTGGAAACAAGTTCTCTCTGTACGATTTTTAATTCATTATTAAAGTCTGGACGGACAAAGTCTAAATTCTGATAGTAATATCCGCACTTTTCGTTTGGTTCAAAAACAAAAGAAACTCCATTTTGAATGTCCGACAGCATAATTGTCGAAACATTCTGTAATGCTCCTTTTTTATATTCCTGCTCTACCATCATTTTTTCATCGGCAAGAAGCTTTTCTCCGTTATCAACAAGCTCCAGATTAAATGAATGTTGATTTTCAGCAGTAAAGGAAACATTTGTAAGATTAGATTCAACTGCAAATTTCATGTTCAATTTTTTATCACTGTCGTTTCGTAAAATATATTGAACATATAAACCATCTGAGCTGATAATATATTTCTTTTTTAAGAAAATATTTTGCTTTGTTTCTAGAATAATAGCAGAAGCCGTAAGCTGAATTTCTTTATGTGCCTGGGAATATTTTGCTTCTGAATATTGAATTCTGGAAAATATTCCATCTCCGGCAGACTGCCCCTTAATGTATTTTGAAAATTGTTCATCATTAAATAAATGATCTATAAAAATTCCCCGGTGATATTTGTCTGTCTGACCATCCCAGGCTTCTTGTCTTGAAAGATTATCAGCATAGTTTCCGCCGCCTTTAAGAACTTCTAGTTCCATCATAGCGCCACTAATTAAGGAAATATAAGTGAAGAATTTTTTCATACGACAGACATATTCGTTAAGTCCATCTCCGTCATAATCAAAGGTTGTTATAGATTCCTTAAAGGAAGAATCTTCACCAAGAATTTTTTCAATATCAATCAAATATTTATAGGAGGTTTGTCTGTTCGACAAGTTTCTCTGGATATCTTTATTATTCCAGATAATTGCTTCTCCCTTTTGTGCAAGCCAGAGCTTATCTCTAGCTGTCTTTTTTCTAATTTTGTCTTTTTTATACTGATTAACAAGATTGCTTGTATACAAAATTTTTCGGTAAAGAGCCGCTCCACTTGTATATAATTCAAGATAATTATAAAAAGAAGAATTTTTAAGGTTTTTGCAGGAAGGTTTTCCACTTGAGCTTTCGTCATAAAAGCTTAATTCTTCACTTTTTCCGCAGGAAATGTAAGCCGGAAGCTTTACAATTTCTTCTTTTCTATATATTGATGGAGTGCTTAGTACAATTTCATTTTCAAGCTCATTTTTGGTAAGATAGTCATAAAGATTTTCAAACCATTTAGCTTCTATTAGAGGTAAAATCTGTTCACAATTCAAAGAAATTACAATCACTCTTTTTGGCTTCATCTGCAAATATTGTGATTTTTTCTCTGCTTTACTGCAAGACTTTATAATCTGATTAATAAAAAGCTCGGGACTTAAATCTGGCTGAGGAATAAATTCTTTATAGTAAGGGAAAATTTCAACTGATTTACCTAAATCAGACATAATAAGAGGAAGATATGAGTCCTTATATTCATTAATTATGGGATTGTCTAAAAGAAGATATTCTATTCCGCAGGTATTAATGTTATTTACAAGAGAAGAATCCCAGGCATCAGCTGTAATTGTCATTCCTCGAGGTCTTTTTCCTATTGCCTGTCTGATTTCTGAGGTAAGAAGGTCAATTTGACCGTTTCTGTCTACTGGGAATAAAAGTGGAAGAACTGCATCATAATAAGAGCCCCCTAAAATTTCCAGCTGCTTTCTATCAACAAGTTCTTTATAAATTGTAATTAATTCATTTTTACACTTTTTTAGAAATTGAAGCGTAATTCCATTTAAAGAAAGTGAAAAAGGAAAATTCTGATGAGAATATAAAAATTTTGCTAATGGCTTATATACAGTCTGAAAGCGTTTTTCAGGACTGTTATTATCAGTTGATGATAGAGATATAGCATTTAGATGAAAACAAATATAGATTGAGCCCATCAGTCAAAAACAGCATCCCCACCCGCTTTGCCTGAAATCTCCTTTATTTCTTTTTCCCCAAAAGATTATTAAATAAACTGTTGATATTATTAATTATTTTATAACAAAATGCCCATATTTTAAAGTCTTTTTTGTAAAACCAGTCAATTTTTTCTTCTTTCTGTAAATGAGAACAACTGGTAAAAGAATTAATATCCTTATTATTACATAGGATTTCCTTTTCAGTATCCTTTTGAACAAGCTTTATAATTTTTTGTGGACATACATCTATACATTTTCCACATCCACAACAGCTTTTTGTAATTACTGCCGTACCATTTTTTATGATAATAGAATTTTGGGTACAAACCTTAGCACAGTCTCCAAGTCCAATACAGGCATATTTACAATCTGTTCCTGAACCGCTCATATTTTTTACCATAAAACAGGTAAAGGCATTATTAAAACTACTTTTGCGGTGGGCAAAGCTTTTTGAACAGGAACATAAAACCAGGGCTTTTTTATCAGTTAATGCAGGTTCAGGTTTTTCATGTCTTGCAAAATCCTTTTCTTTATCCGAAAGAATAGCATCCTTTTGTAAATTTTCAGTATTTAATGATGGTAAAAAGATGTAAAAAGAAAAGAGAATAATGATAGAAAGAATTAACAAAATTATAATAAGTAAAATTATAGCAAGAATCATTTTATAATCCCCCTGTTCATCCAGCTTACGTCAAATACAGATATAATAAGAATGAGGATTGCCACTAAAATAAGGAAGGTACAAATGTTTTTTTCTACATAAGAATTATCTTTGTTTGTAATTTTATTTTTTAATACATTTATAAATGGAATTAGCAAAAGAATACCGCTAATACAGCTAAAACAGATTACCATTGTGTCTAATATTGAAGAGCTTTGGAAAATTGAAATTAAAACAATTAAAAATGAGATAAGAAATTCTGTTGTTGAAGTTCCTGTTGTCAGCCTTACAAGACCTTCTGCAAAAGAGTTAAAGGTTACAAAAATTAAGAGACAAATGATAGGAAAAATTTCAATTAATTCAAGAGGCAGTAAAATAAAGGCAACTACAAGATAGGTTAAAATTGAAGTAGAAAAAATTGAAAGAATGCTTTTTAAGAAGAAAATTATCGTAATGTTTGTCTGCTCTCCAATTTCTGAAACCTGGTTTAAGCCAATTCCATAAAAAAGCAAAATTGAAGAAAACAGAGTGTAGTACAAGAATGTATCAATGTAAATCATTTTGACGCTCCACCCTTTTTATCATTTTAATTTTTTCGTGAAAATAAAGATTGAGTAAAAGTAAGGCTGCAGAAAGAACAAGTACTCCAGGCAGACTTGCAAAAAAGGTAAAGATTCCTACCTGATCACTAGAAAATAAAACCTTTTCTGAAATCATGTGATTTTTTGAAAAGAAAGTGAAGGTACCAAAGCCTGCTATATCACGGAAAATAAAAAATATTAAGGCATTAAAAGAAAAGCCCAGCACTTGTAATACATTTGTTTTTAATCTGCTTAAAAGCGGCTGGTCTATATCTTTATAAATTAACTGCATAATAAAAAGAGAAATTGGCTGTAAATATATTAAAAAACCTAAGGAAAGTGCAATTTCTGTATAAGTTGCAACTAAAATCTGACGGAAAAAAATTGTCGTAGAAATTAATATCATCATCAGAATTACAGTTTTTAATTCTTTTAATTTCAACTGATTAATCAAAGAGTTTGCTAAGGTTCCGGCTAAAACTAAAAGCAATTCTTCTATTACCAAAGTTAGTCCAAACACAAATCTGCCAGGAATTGGTATAAGAATTGCAATATGGAGAGGAAGATATTTGTAATAGGGATTGTTAGATTTTGTCAGCATATCATGTCTCCTTATTGTTTTATAATGTATGGAATTTTTTTCTTCCAGTAAGTAATTCTTTTGTTTGAAACATCCTGCATAAGCTGTTTCTGAACTCTTCCATGAATTAAACTGTATCCTATAAATTCTACATGCCCTTCTTTATCAAGTGTAAACACTGTAGGAAGTGGTCCGTATAGTGTTTGTGTATTTATAATTATTACCTTGTAAAACTGCCCGTTATTTTTATTTCTGGCTTCAAAACAAGCACTATTTAAAGAAAAAGCATTTTTTACTTTTACCTCGTTTGTAAGAACCCAAACACTAGGATCTTGCTGTTCAAGAATAAATTCTATGCTTTTTTTTAGATTTTTGGACCAGTTTTTTTGAGTTACCTTTGTTGTGTAAATCATTATTCCCATAAGAACTGCTACAATTCCAACAAAAATACCATAATTTATAAAAAACTTTTTATAGGAAATTGTTTGTTTCATGAAATAACTCCTGCCGTTGGCTTCGAGCTATGCTTTGCTACAACCTTTAACAAGCCTGCTTTATTGTTTTGTTCTTCAATTGAACGAATAAAAAGCGTAATAATGTTATTTATTAAAATATTATACATCATTCCTATTGGAGATGTTCCACAGCCAATAATTAAAAAGCCGCAAATTCCGTAAGTTAGTCCAGAAATAATCTTACCACTTATGGTTACAGGAATTGTTCCAAACCATTGAATTAAGAATATTGTACAGAAAAGAAGTCCGCTTGAAGAAAGTGCAAGAATTATATCTCCCTGATTAAATGGTCCTCCAAAAAACATTGGTCCAAATAGTCTGACTAATAATGTATAAGTCAAAAGGAAAATCATAGGAATAATTCCCGAAAAAGTATTATCAGAAAATAGAATGATTGATGAAAACACTGTGAGAAGGGTAAATCTGAAGGCAGGAATAATATTTCCGTTATCCCAAAGCATACTTACAAATCCTTCTGGAATAGAAACTTTAAAGAGAGAAAAAACGGTTGAATTTAAAAACGAAGTGATAGAACTGTCAAAGCGATAGATTGGGAAAATTCCGTTTTGTATTAAATACAATGAAGAATTTCTTAAATTTAATAAATCGCGGGTAATTTGAAAGTCAGGAAAGTATGTATGACCTGTAATCCAGACAATAATTACCGTAAAGGCTACCATATTAAACCAGGAATTCACACTTCGAAATATTATAAATCTTGAAAAAAACAGAGTGAAAAAAGTGATAAAAAATACGGGAACTGGCGGATAGGTAGATGGAATTAATAGACCTATTAAAATTCCTTGTATCAGCATATTCATTATCTGATAGTATTGATTTTTATAAATAATGCAGTTTATTGCTGCTGCCACGGCAGAACCTAAAATAGCACTGAAAACTACTATAAGGGCATTATAGGAATGAGTGGCGGTAAGCATTACAATCTGCAAGGCCAGAAGAATTAATAATCTTATTGAAATTGCAGAAATTGAAGAAATATTGTAAATGTATGGACTAATGGCTAACTGATGTGCCTTTATTTTATAATCATCCTGTTTTTTATTTTTCATGTTCCTGTTCTCTTTTCTTTAAGATATCTTCTTTTAAAATTGTTATTGTCTGTGCAAGTGGAAGTCTTGCCTGACAAACAGTGCTGCATAAACCACAGGCATTACAGATGACTGCTGAATTTTCAAGCATTTGAGAAAGCGGCAGTACATTAACTACCTGATTATATAATAAATCTGGAGAGATTTTTACAGGGCATATAGAACGACATTCTCCACAACTTACGCAGGAATAAATCTGTTCATCGGTAAAATCTCGTCTTGAAACAAATTTTATTGATTTTATATCTTTTGTAATTGGCAGACTAAGACTTTGCGCAGAGGAACCTCCAAGCTCTCCGTTAATTACAATTAGTTCCGGAGTTTTTGCAAAGCCTCCCAGCTGGGAAACTAAGTCTTTTATTGGAGTTCCAATTTTTACATTAAGCATACATGATGAATAAAGGCAATTTCCGGAAAAATGTATGTAACGAGAAGTTGCTGGTATTCCCTTTAGTACTGCATTATAGGCTTCAAGCATTGAAGAGGCATCTGTAAAAAAGTCTGTTTTAGAAAGCGTAAAAGAACAGGTCTTTTTTAGACTGCTTCTAGAAAAGGCAGAAATCATTTCTCTTGGAGTTCCACAGGGATAGCGTTTTATATTCATTTCCAGAAATACAAGATTTTCCGTTTCGTACTGTTTTAGAGCCTCTTTATTATGCATTTTCTGGTCTATGGCAAGAACAATACCCGGGGCATTAAGTGCTTTTGCAACAACCTTTGAAGCTTTTATAATCTCTTCCAGATTAAACTTTGCAACAAGAGAGTCTGTAACTCTGTGAGGGTCTTCATCGAACATACGGACTGCAATACATCCACATTTCTTAATTTTTCTGATTTGCTGTCCAAGACTTTCCGTTCTGTTTGTTTTAAATGTGTTAATTACCCCTTTATCTAAAAGGGCTTCTATAATGGCAGAAGGCGTAAGCGAATCAATATCCTCTTCTTTTATATTTTTACCAAGGTACTTAAAGCTTCCACCGAATTTAATTTTAATGGCAAATTCTTGTCTACCGTTTTGAAGGTTGCAGGAATTTATTTCTGTAACGACGCCTGGTAAAGAAGAATGAATATAAGTTGGATAAACTTCAGTTCCTTCCGAAACTGCAATTTTTTCTCCTTCCTGAACTGTATCGCCAGGCCTTACAAGTGCTCTATAAGAGCAGCCGTATTCCTGTGCCAAAGGAATTATAACGTTTTTCGAGATAAAAGAGTTTTGAGCATTTGTATAGTTTTTAATAACTGAAGAAACTACCGGAGTATTTGAATTCATCTTTTAATTCCCTTTCTAATAATAGCGGAAATATAAATAAAAAGTAACACAAAAACGCAGATTAAGCACATAATTATACCAAATAAATCTGCATTATAAGAATTTGTAACAGAATAGCCTCCAGAAAAATCTTTTCCTTCAGACTGCATTACCTTTTCTATTGTGTTATCTGGAAGTTCAGAAATACTGTCAAAAACAGAATCTTTAAAAGACTGATTATAAACCATAACCAGTGAATTTTGTCTTACTGTGCCATTATCTAGAGAATATCTTGGATATTCCAGAAAGCTTTCGTTTTCATTTTCTCTGTTCAAAGATTTGTATGGATAGGTTTTATAGTTCCAGGCCATTTTATAATAATCTTCAAATTGAGGAAGCTCGTCTGAAGCTTTTGTATTTGCTGGCAGCAAAAGCTTTGAAGAAGATTTTGAATTTGTGTTTCCAATAGAAGTAATAAAAATAACTGCAAAAAGTAATAGCGAAGACGCAAGAATAATTGGCATAACAAGATTCTGCTTTTTTGCATACAAAGACATTTTTTTTGCAGGTCTAATATAAACTGGAACAAAGCTGCTTTTTGCCTGCAAAAAGTTTTCAATTGTATAAAAGGTATAATAAAAAGAAAAAATACATAAGAAAGTAAGCAGTAGCATAAGTCCAGATTTTAAGGTTGATGAAAAGCCGCAGAAAAGAGCAAGGGGTAGCATAACAGCAATAGAATGTTGACTTAAAAGATATGCAAGAGCTCCTCTTCTTTTCCAGACATTTGAAACAAAGAAAAGACAAAGTAAAAGTAAACAGGTGGCTTCTGCCAATTGATAAAAAGGATTACAAAAAAGATTAAAAATTGCAATTAAGGCCGATAGAAAAAAAAGCACTTTATTTTTTGAAAAAACAGTTAATAAAATAAGCAGAAATATAGAAATAAGGGGAAGAAGCCAGGGATAAGAAGCAGAAACATCTGTTCCTCCTTTTACTCCATTTGAATGTAAGGCTGAAAGAACTGAATTAAGCTTAGCTTTTTCTGCAGCCGGTATATAGTAAAGTCTGTAGCTTTGAGATTTATCAAAAAAATAGGCATTTCTTTTTGAAATATAAGAAAAATCCGGGTTTTGTACATTAAATTTATAAATAGAATATTCCAGAGAATTCAGATTTGTTTTTACAGGGAAAAACTGGCCATAAAGAGTAACTGCGTCCTTTATATTACTTGATTCCAAGGACTGCATTACAAGCTGGTCAGAAGTGTCTGTTGGAACATACAAAACTGCATATTCATTCCAAAGCTTACTCACAGGAAGAGTTCTAGAGAAAAATATTGCCAGAAGGCAAAGAAGCATAACAAGGGGTGATAGAATTTTTAAATATTTTTTCATATCATTTTAAGAGAGAAAAAGCCATTCCAATAAAAAAGCCTAAAATACAGCCGCAGATAACCTCCATAGGAGTGTGGCCATTTACTTCTTTTATGGAATCATAAGTATCGAGTACTTTTTTTTCGGCTAGTTCTTTTCCTATTTTGTTTAATTTTTGAGACTGAATTCCACTTGAACGGCGAACTCCAAAGGCATCTCTAATTACAATCATAAAGAAACAAAGGGAGAGCATAAAAATATCAGAATGGATTCCATCTTTAAAACCGATTGTTGTACAAAGACAGGTTACAAGGGCCGAGTGGCTCGATGGCATGCCTCCGGTTCTCCAAATCATCATTTCAAAAAGTTCGCTTAAGGAATGAATTCTACCATAAATAAGATTGATTGCAGTTTTTAAAAATTGAGCTCCCAGCCAGCTGAATATACAGGAAAGAAAAATTTGATTTCGAAAAAATAAAGCAAGCTGTTCTTTAAAAGATGGTAAAATCTGTTCCATATAATAAATAATTTTACCATTTAATAGTAAAATTTACTAGTAGGATTTTTTTATTTTACATATATTATAAATAATGGAATTTAAGGAATTTACTGCCGGAAAAAACGACGATTCAAGACGTCTGGATAAGCTTTTAAAAACTCTTCTGCCTCAAAGACCTCTTTCTGATATAAATAAGCTTATTAGAAAAGGTTTAATAAGACTTAATGAAAAAAAAACAAAGGCTGATATAAGAATTTCCGAAGGTGATGTAATTAAAATTGCCGCTTTTTTATTTGATTCAACAAGTAAGCTAATAAAGGATGATGAAAAAAAAGTTTTTCAAAAAGATTTTTCTGCAAATAAAGGTCTTGCTGCTGAAAAAACACTAAGAATTATATATGAAGATGAAAACTTTTTGATTATAAACAAGCCTTATGACATTAATGTTCATGGCTCCTCAAAGAAAAATACAGCTTTAGACTCTCTTGTAAGGTTTTATTTACTGTCCAACTCAAAAAGCCAGGATCTTGCCTTTACTCCAGGTTCTTTGCATAGATTAGACCGAAAAACCTCTGGTCTTCTAGTCTTTTCAAAAAGCCTGAATGGTGCAAGATGGTTTACAAAACAGCTTAATAATCACAAAATAAAAAAAACGTACTGTGCAGTTTTGCAGGGGAAACTTACGAAAGAGGAAAAATGGACAGATTACATATTTTCTCAGGAAGAAAGTGGAAAACAATTTCACACAGTTTTGTGTTCCAGTGAAAAAAAAGAAGGCTGGAAAGAGGCTAAAAGTAAGGCCTGCCCGCTTGCTTATGGAAAATATGAAGATAAAATAATTACACTTGCAAAAATAGAAATTGAAACAGGCAGAAAACATCAGATAAGAGCTCAGTCAGCCCTGCATGGTTTTCCCCTGCTTGGGGACAGCTCTTATGGCGGATGTAAAATAAAGGATAAAAAGCTTTTGCGAGACTTATATCTTTGCGCTACAAGCCTTTCTTTTGATAATCAGAATGAAGATTGTGAAAATGAAGCTGTATATTTTCCTCAATTGTTAAAAGTTAATTATGATGAAGAATTTTTTGACATCATAGAATATTGTGATATTAGAAAAATCGGGATATAATATAATAAATGAGTGAATTAATTGATTCTGTTAAGTCTTTTTTTATGCCTGTTCAGGTTTATGCTCTTGTAGGAGAAAGTGGAACAGGAAAATCTTTTCGTTCAAAGCTTCTCGCAGAAGAATATGGTATTCATGCCATAATAGACGATGGACTTTTAATTCAGGATGAAAAAATTGTTGCCGGACGTTCTGCAAAACGCGAAAAAACATATATGGGAGCTGTTCGCGTTGCTTTGTTTGATGATAAAGACCACAGAGATTCGGTAGCCCGTGTTCTTCGTAAAACTCATATAAGAAAAATTCTTCTTCTTGGAACTTCTGAAAAAATGGTTTCTAAGATTGCAATGCGATTGCAGCTCCCTCAACCGCAGAAAATAATTCATATTGAAGAAATAGCAACTAAAGAAGAAATAGAAAAAGCTGTTAAATCGCGGCATGTTGAAGGTAAACATGTTATTCCTGTTCCTTCAATTGAAGTAAAGAAAAATTATCCTCAAATATTTACTGCCTCAATGCGAGATTTTTTTAGTAAGCAAAAGTTTTTCAAGAGTAAAAAGAATGCTTCTGGAAAGATGATAGAAAAATCAATTGTTCAGCCTGAATTTTCAAAAAAAGGCAGAATTGAAATTTCAGAAGCAGCTCTTACTCAAATGGTAATGCATTGCGTTTCTGAATGTGATCCCGATGTAAAAATCAAAAAGATATCAATAAAAACCGATGCCCGCGGCTATAGACTTGTAGTTACAATAGATGTTCCTTTTGGAACTCAATTAACTGGAAAGGTTCACCGACTTCAGCAATATATTATAGATAAAATAGAATCCTTTACAGGAATTTTAATTGAGGAAGTCAGTATAATTATAGATAAAATTACAAAAAACTAAAAATGCTTACTAGCCTTCATTTTAGAGTGCGATTTTACCCCAAGGGAAACTAGAATTGATTTTACCGCATATTCTAATTCCTTGCGAACTGGATTCATCGGTAAAACAAAATTCCTACATTCAGCCCAGGTTTTTCCATACAATTCTGTAAAGGATACCTTACCCTGCACTTCCTTTTTCCAGTCAGTCAGTGTATTTGTAAAATCTCGGATTAAGAAAATTAGCTTACGTCCAAGTCTCGCATCCGGTTCGTTTTTGTTTAATTCCCCAAGCTCTTTCATGCTGGCCATATAGCTTTTTTCAAAATCTTTATTATCATAAATAAGAGCAGTTGCCGAAGGCTGCAGATAAATATACAAATCAGTATCTAAGGCTTCTGAAACAATTTCATAGGCAAAAGGACTGTTTATAATCTTTAATAATTCTTCTGTAAGTCTTGAAGGAGAAACCTGAGAAAGTAATGCAGCCGAACTTCTAATTTTATGACGAAGAGAATGTGGCATTTTTGCATGTGTTGTTGCAGAATATTTAATTGCCCTAAGCATTCTTACCGGGTCTTCAACAAAAATTCTGTCTATTGCAATTACCGGTCTTAAAATATGCTTTTTTATATCTCGCATGCCGCCTACATAATCAATTACCTGTTCTTGCAGAGGATCGTAGTATAAGGCATTCATGGTAAAGTCGCGGCGCTGTACATCTTCTTCAATAGAGCCGAATTCATTACCAACAGAACCTTCTGCTATAGAGCGGAAGGTACTTACTTCAAATATTTTTGAACCAAATACAACATGAACAAGGCGGAACCTTCTTCCAATTATTCGAGAGTTTCTAAAAATTCTTTTAATGCGTGACGGAGTGGCATCTGTAACAATATCAAAATCTTTTGGTCTGTTTCCAACTATTAAATCTCTAACTGCACCACCTACAATATAAGCTGTATAACCTGCATCTCTAAGGCGGTTTACAATTTGTAGTGCATCCGGATCTATGTTTGTTAATGATATTAAATGTTCAGATTTTGTATATACAACTGCTTTTTTTATCAGTTTGCCGTTTCCGTCTGTACCATATCTAATTAACACAGTCAAATAATAGTCTTATTCAAAGCTAACTTCAACTCTATTTTTGTATAGATTGATTATGAGGATAAAAAATTTTGTGCTTTCAAATAAATTTTAGATATTAGAAATCCAGCCTAGAATATCAGCTTCAACCGTTTCTTTATCATCTTCATTCAGAATTTCGTGGCGGTCTCCAGCATATTCTTTAATATATACCTTTTTCATTCCTTTATCCTGATAGATTTTATGGAGCTTTCTAATGCTTTTTCCATAATTACCAACAGGATCCTCACTTCCAAATATAAAGAAAACTGGTAATTCATTTGGAATCTGCTTTATATTTGACATTTTATGAATCATCTTTAAGCCTGTAGTCATATCGCAGAAAAATGAGGTTGTAAGAGGAAATCCACACCACTGGTCTGCTTCATACATCTGAACATTGGTTTCGTTTTTAGAAAGCCAGGCATTATCAGAAATTGGATTTTCAATCCTTTTGTTGTAGGAACCAAAAGAAAGCTTTGAAAGTAAAGGAACTATAGAATCTGGACCTTTAATGCTTTTTACAAGATTAGCAATAAAGCTTCCCATATTTATAAGGCCTGGATTTGGACCAGCAGTTCCACATAAAATGCAGGCATCAATATCTTTTCCATACTTTTCTATATATCCCTGAGATACAAAAGAGCCGAAAGAATGACCCAAAAGAATAATTTTTTTACCTGAAAAGTCTGACTTCATGTTATCAATCATTTCATGAAGATCTTCTACTACACGATTAAAGCCGTCTTTGTCTGCAAGCTTTCCAAAAATGCCCTTACCTTTTGTAAGAGCATTTTCTGCAGTTCGACCATGACCTCGCATGTCGTAAGCATTTAAAACCCAGCCCTGTTCTGCAAGAATTGAACCTAGTCTGTCATATCTCATTGAATGTTCTGCAAGTCCATGATGCAATTGAATTACACCCTTAATATCTTCTGGCGAATCTGGTAACCAGCGGTTTACAGCAATTTCAAAACCATCACTCATTTTGATAAACAAACTCTTTGTCTGCATTTTTTTTACTCCTATAATCTAAAAAAGCTTTGCCTTTTTGACTTAATCATTTTCCATTGTTAAAAGATTTGAGATTTGTTAAAATCTTATTATGGATATTATAGCAGACAAAATCACTTTTGGGGGAAATTCTTTAGGAAAAAATGATGGAAAAAATGTTTTTATTCCTTTTGCTGTTCCCGGTGAAAAGCTAGAAGTAGAAATTACAGAGCAGCATAAGGACTATGATGTTGCAAAAATCATAAAAGTTCTCGAAGCCTCTCCTAAAAGAATTCAGCCTCCCTGCCCTTATTACGAAAAATGTGGCGGCTGTAATATGATGCATATTGAACCTGAATTTCAAAAACAATTAAGAAGTGAAATTCTTGCAGAGCTTTTTGCACAAAAAGGTTTAGATCTTTTAAAAAATGGAAATATTAACGTAATTAGTGGTCCTGATTATGCATATAGAGCAAGATTTCAGCTTACAAATGGAGGTCTTTCTCAAAAACATTCAAATGAAATTATTCCCATAGAAAAATGTCTTTGTGCCGAAAAAAATATAAATGACTATCTGCAGGAAAATCCTTTTGATATTCGTTCAAAAGCAAAAGGCAGAGTTCATCTTTTTGGCAGTTCATTTATGACTAAGCCTTCTGATGTAGATATTGTTGTTTCAGAAGAAAATGAAAAAAAAAGCACTTCTCCTAAAATTCAGGGTGGTAAAAATTCAAAAAAATATAAATTTAAAGAAAATAAACATTTTGCCGGTACTTTATATTCACCTCAATACAGTATTACAGTTAATCTTAATGAAAAAGCTTTAAGCTTCGATGTCCGGGGCTTTTTTCAGTCAAATCTCTTTGTTTTCAGTAAGGTATTAAAGCTTATACAAAGCCTTTTACCAGGCGGCAAGAACATTTTGGATATGTATGCCGGCTGTGGTTCAATTTCTGCCTTTCTGGCAGATAAATATGAAAATGTTGTGCTTGTTGAACATAATCGAGATGCTCTTGTATATGCAGAACAAAACCTTGCGGGTAAAGGTCATATAAGCTATGGAATGAGTGGAGCAGCCTGGGTAAAAAACTGTTCTGCTTCAAATCCGCAATTTGATGCCTGCCTTATAGATCCTCCAAGAAGCGGAATGGAAAAAGAAGTGTGCGACTGGCTTTGTAAATCAAATATTCCTCTTATTCTTTCTCTTTCCTGTGAGCCGTCTACACATGCCAGAGATTGCCAGGCTCTGGTAAAGGCAGGTTATAAAATAACAAAAAGCTTCCTTTTAGATTTTTATCCTAATACAAGTCATATAGAAAGCCTTTGTGTCTTAGAGAAATAAAATGATTTTTGCACTGCTTTTTATTTTTATAACTGGCATTTGCTGTCAAAATGCTTTTGCTCAGGAGCTTTTAAGTAATCAAAACGCCTCCTGGACTACCGTATTACCCGGAAGTGTAATTACAGAACCGGCTCTTTTAGATTATGGCTTTTGTCTTGAAACTGATGCGAAGAACCTGCTTGCAATTTCCTATTCTGGAAAGACCTTATGGGAAAAGAACTTTTCCAAATCAAAAAATATAAAAATTTCAGCCCTTCCCCATGGTTTTCTCTTATTTTTTGACAATGACAAAAATCTGCTTAAGCTTATTAATCCTAGTGGCAGTCTGGTTTGGGAAAAAAAACTTAAAATAAAAACAAATAATCTTTCAAATACCTTTCTAGCTGGACGCGACGGTCGTTTTTTTATAAACGACAATAAAGAGCTTTACTGCTATGGAATGAATGGAATTTGCCGCTGGAGTCTTTCCTCTTTAAACCTAAAGGATTTACCGGCACAAGAGCTGCCAGATGGTTCTCTAATCTATTTTACTGCAGAAAAAAACGGGCAGACCTGTGGAATTAGAATTTCTCCTTTTGGTCAGCTGCTGGAAGAAATTACTTTTTCAGGTAAAATAAAAGATGCCTGCTGGTGTGAAGAGGGAATCTTACTTTCTTTCGAAGATGGCACTGCGGGGCTTTTTTCTCTTGAAGACGGTTTTGCAAAAAATAAATGGGTTTTCGGAGAAAAAAAGCCGGGTATATCTTTTTGTGTAAGTGATGATAAAAAAGACCTTGCCGTATTAATTCCATCTGATAAAACACTTCTGGCATACTTTATAAATCCCTCAAACGGTAAGGTTTTACAGAGCTTTAATACAGAGCTCAATGCTTTTGAAATAAAAAAGACTTATTTAAACAAAAGTGGTCTTTTCTTAGCTGATGGTAAAAATGCCTGCTTTTACAATAAAGATGGAGGCCTTATAAATAAAAGTCTTTTTGAAAATCAAAGCTTAAAATCAGCCTGGAGCTATCTTTCTTTTACAAATGAAAATTACTTAATAATGTGCAGAAAAAACTGGACTTTAGATGCTTTTCATTTTGCCCAGGCTTCCGGTCCTTTGAAAAAAAATGAAAAAAATGCCTATAATCCCTATTCCTCTTATATACTGATAAATAAAGAGCAGTTTTATTATTCATCTGGCTCCTTTGACAATTCTATGACGGATAAAAGCTTACTAGACCTTTTGAAGAGAGGAAATTACGGTCAAAAGGAAGAAGAGCTTCTTTCGAATGTGCTTTCAACCGGCTATGCTTACAATGATTCCTTAAATAAAAGTGATTTTGGCATTAGAATAGAAAACTCTATATTCGATTCCGACACTTCTGGTCTTGAAGCAATATTAACACTTCTTCCTTATTTTTCCTGCAGCTCCTGTACAGAATGCGCTGCTCTTATTATTCGGAGCGCAGACAATTATTCAATATTAAATGCAATTTTGACTGGGCTTGCTGAAAACGGCTATGACCCGGAGGGGAAAATATTGGCTGCGCTGGAGGCAAGAGCTTTATCAATCAATCCTAAAAATGTTACTACAATTAATAAATTGTGCGATGCCGTTTTGTCTATTTGTCATTATATGGGGAGTCCGGCTTATTTTTCAAAGGGGCGTTCAATTCTAAGAAACTTTATGTCTCCTCAATATGATGCAAAGTGTCGTCAACATGTTCGAGAGGTTCTAAAAGAGCTTGTTGAATTTCAATAAATATGTCGCATAAGCTAAGTCTTTTCGAAGAAATTTTTACACCTCCTTGCAAAATTGGGAAAGTCTTAAAATTACAAGCACAATCAGCGCCCTAGCGGACGTGTCCGCGATTTCGAAAAGTCGTTTTCGTGACTGGGAGCCATTTTTTTGTAAGAGTAAATTTATAATGCGGAAGCCCTGTAAAATAATCTCTTTATCAATTAAAACATTGGTAAAATAAAGTCAGATATGATAAAATATTCTGTAAAGGAAGATTGATATGAAGAAATTTCTTACTCTTATTTCTGCAACTTTGTTAATTGCAAGTTTATCAACTGCATTAGAAGTTGACCGTTCTGAACTTCAGAGTATAGGTCAAAATACAACAATTGAATTTATTAGTTATACAGGTCCTCATAAGGTTATAGATTCTGCTGCATCAATTACAGGTATTGGTTCTTCAATGGGAAATGTAATTGCTGTAGATCGAGATAAAATGAAAAGTGCCGGAACTACCGGTAAGTATAGCGTAATTCATGCTATAGATCCTTCTGTAAAAGAAAAGCTTGATGCAGATATTATTATTTTGGGCCCAGATGCTGGTGTAGACCACATTAATAACCTAAGACGTATTATTTCTGGTTATTTGTCTGCTGCTTATGGTTATTCACAAAGTGATTCTGACACTCTTGCTGTTTTTATTACTGTATATAATGCTGTATACAGAGGAAAACTATCTGACGCTGGAAAAAAATATAAACAAATTGTTTTAGACAATGTAAACGAAAATGACTTTGGTCTTTCTGTAAATTATAAAGACTGGCCTGGTCATTCTCAGATTATCATTCCTATTTATGATGCAGCAAATGGAGGCCTTTCTTCAATTGACACCTCTGTAATTAGTGATTCAAAAGTTGTTAATTCCATGAAGGATGATGATGATAAGAATATTGAAAGCCGCAAAAATATGGTTGATTTGAAGGAAAGAGAGTCGGATGCTGCTTCTGAAGAGGCAAAGACTGCTCAAAAAGAGGCTGTTGCCGAACAGAAAACTGCTGATGAAGAAAAAAAGAATGCAGATAATGCCCAGAAAGAGGCTGATAAGGCTGCAAAAAGTGCAGAAGACTCTCAGAAGGCCGCTGAAATAGCAAAGCAAAATGCCGAAGAAAATCCAAATGATATACAGGTACAAAAAGAAGCTGATGAAGCTCAAAAGGAAGCTGATGAAGCTGCAAAAAGAGCTGAGGAGGCTCAGAAAAAGGCAGACGAGGCTCAGGAAAAAGCCGAAGAAGCCCAGGAAAAAGCCGATCTTGCAAAGGAAGAAGCCCAGGAAAAGCAGGCTCTTGCAGATAAAAAGCAGTCTGAAGCTCAGTCTGAAAGAAAAGATATAGCAAAAGACCAGCAGGAAATTCAAAAAATAGAAGCAGCGCAGGCAAATATGCCAAAGGATTATGGTATTGTATTGTTTGATGAAAAAAATATGTTCTCCCGCTTAGTTCGATATAATCCTCAGACAGGAGAAGTTCTTAAAAATTCTCCTGTAACAAGCCTTCGTGGACGTGTTATATATAAATGTGGTGAAAACTACATTGCAATTGCCGGCGAAAATTCTGCAAAAGGCGCTATAAAGCTTGTACTCCTTTCTCCGGAAACAATGGAAATTACAGCAGAAAGCGAGAGAACAATAGCCGCAGATTCAATTCTTGTACAGGATACTTCAGATTATTACTGTGTTCTTGATGAAGAAGACGGTTTTTATCTTGCAAAATTTGATCAGGATTTGGGCTTTAAAGTAAAGTCTCAAATAAAAGTAAAAGCCGCTACTCCAATTACTATTGGAGAGTCAACAATTTCTGTAACAGACGAAAATGGAAGCTTAAAAGTACTTGATAAAGCAGACTTGTCTGATATTTCAAGCGGAAAATAAGGAAACCTTAAAGACTTATGAAAAGAATAGAACTTCAGGGACAATGGCAGCTTTCCGGTAAAAATCCGGAAGGCAAAGAAATAAAATGCCCGGTAAATATACCCGGCGATTTTCATACTGCCCTGCTTTCACAGGGAATTATTTCTGATCCATATCAAGGCTTTAATGAACAGGAGCAGTTATGGGTTGGAAAAAGTGACTGGACTATTGAACGAACCTTTGAATTTACTCCTGATTCTTCTTTAAAAAGCTTTATAACCATAACAGAGGCTGACACTTTTTTTACTCTTTTTATCAATAATAAAAAAGTTGGAAGTGGTCAGAATCAATTTGCAAGACACCGTTTTGACGTAAGTGATTTTTTAGTAGAGGGAAAAAATACAATTTCTATACTTTTTGAATCAGCAGAAAAAAAATCTGCGGAAATAGCAGAAAAGCTTCCTTACCCTGTTCCTGCAATGAAATATGACATCTACTCTCCAAATAGAAATTTGGCTCGAAAATGCCAGTGCCATGGTGGCTGGGATTGGGGGCCATGTATTATGGTTAGTGGTATTTACGGAAGTATTGTTATTGAAAGCGTTCCAGATGGTCTTTTTAATCATGTTACTGTAAATTATGATAATAAAAACAAAGATTGGACTGTTAAAGGAGATGTGAATTTTTATTCACTTGTTAACGAAAGTAGACAGTTTGTCGTAGAGGTATCTGGCCCAGATATAAAAACTTCTTCAATCTCGCAAGAAATTAATCTTATTCCTGGAGAAAACAATTTTTCATATGAATTAACTGTAAATAATCCTTCTGTTTGGAAAACTTCTGGTGAATTGGAAGAAGCAGGCCTTTTTGAGAATACAATTTACACTCTTTTAGTAAAAGAAATTACTGAAGATGGTGATTTTATAACACTAAAGAGGAAAATTTGTTTTAATTGGGCTGTCTATTAACTGAACTTTAACTGTAACCTTTTTTGATTTCTTTGTTCTTTCTCTTACGCATTTATGATATTCATCCATAATTGGTTTCATATTAAGTCTTTTGTAAGAGTATTCTTCATCTTTATGCAATTTATCTATACAATACCAATACCATGCATTAAATTGCCAATATGTTAATTTATTTACTTCATGTTTTGATAATACTACATGTTTCATATCAATTTCTTGAATTGCTAAATATTTTCCTTCTTTTTCGTATTTTAGTAATAATTTTTCTATTTT
>ODAI014642765.1_pt1 | contig 21436 bp, 14 predicted proteins | sample 1539321 | NCBI WGS metagenome assembly ODAI01 (sample SAMN02144231, study PRJEB22623) | gut metagenome | biome: sheep rumen | host: Ovis aries | place: New Zealand | reverse complement strand
CTCGGTACCGCTGAAGGCGTTGTCGTTCACAATACTGAGCGAGTAGACCGGTTGCAGACTGCTGTAGCTGTAGCCCTTGTCCGCCTGCTTCACATACGCTTTCGAGTCGTTGCACAGCACACGCTGCTTGAACTCGTCGGTCCAGTACATCTGCATCTCCACAATGAACTGGCGCCCCTGGTCGTCCCTGCACCGCACGTCGACTATGGAGTACTTTTTCAACGGGCTGTCGGGAACCAACTCCGGTGGCAGATATTCAATATCGGCCACTTTCGCCCCTTCCTTGAACGGCAGCATCGCATTCAGGAAACTGATAATAAGGTCGGGATGTTCTGCGAACACCGCCTTAAATGTCAGGTCGTATTTCGGATCTAGATACTTGCCCATAAGCCAATTCGTTTTCACAAAGTTAACCATTATTCGAAACACTTCAAAAAATAAAAAACTTCACACAATTTAAGAATATTAGTTACATAACATTTTGCGTTTAGTCCTATTGTAACAGAAAAATACTTACCTTTACAACAAGTAGAAAATACTCTCTCGCTGTCAAACACAGCAAAGGTCAAGCCGAAAGATGGCACTGGCAAGTCCGTCGGCGGCACTGTGGCCCACACTACCGCTACGACGACTGGGATCGCCTGATAGGCGCGGCCGGCACGTTCGGGATGGGAGGAAGCAGTGCGTCGTTCACGCCAGCAATGGTCTACAACGAGGTGAACTACATCATCCACAAGAAACTGGACCTTGAGCAACACAATCCGCTTTTCTCAACGACTATGTGAACAACCAGTCGTTCTGCTGCGACGGCGGTGATTTGCAGTTATTTAGTGACTTTTTGGCCCCCAGTCCGCAACCGACTCTGCGCCAGCCCTCTATTTCTACCATCCCGACCACCTCGGCAGCACCAGCATGGTCACCGATGCCGACGGCCGTATCACCCAGAATGTGGTGTACATTCCGTATGGCGAGGTGTTTGTGGAAGAGCGCAATGGCAGATGGGCTTCGTCCTACCTGTTTAACGCCAAAGAGTTGGATGAGGAGACAGGGTTGTATTATTATGGGGCGAGGTATTTGGACCCGACTAGTGCTTTGTGGTTAAGTACTGACCCATTGCAAGGTAAGTATCCGGGCATGAGCCCGTATAACTATTGTGCGGGGAACCCTGTGAAGTTGGTGGACCCGGATGGAAGAGTCATAAATGTATATTATATGGTCGATGGTAACCGAAGATTTGAGATTTACACTCCAGGGGCTTCTACAAATAACTCTAATGCATATGTTCAACGTACATTTAAATCTCTAAATCATATTTATTCTTATGAAAGTAAAAACGATAAACTAGACGGAAGAACCATAGTTGAGCAATTGTGTTCTGATAAAAATACAGAGGTGAAAATTATGAATACAGAATTGTTCCCTGAAACTCAATCAACTATTAGAAAAAATGCCGAAGGTGATTGTTATATTAAAGCCACAATTCCATGGAATCCTCTAGTAGGACCTAATTTGCTAGATAACAACCGTAATCTTACAGGGGCAAAGCCCCTCATTATTATTGTTACACGAATTGGCACATGTTTACGCTAACCTGTATGATTATGAAGAGGTTCAGTTAGACCTTGGAATTAAAATTCCTAATAATGATAATGAAGCAGAAAGAAAAGTGATAGAAGGAATCGAAACTAGTGCTGCAAAATTTTGGGGTGAAGGCGTTCGCACAATCCATTATATAAGAACTGATGAAAGCGGTTATTATTGTACGACAGACCCTACATCATTTCAAAAATCGTTAGTAATTGAAAATAGTATTGATCAATGAAGAAGTTTTTTTAATTATCGTTATTATCATTGTTGCTTATTCAGCAGTCAAAAGCTCAGCAGGACGTACAAAAATTAAGGGCTTATATTTACACCATCCCATTTGATCTTATGTCGTATGGTACTATCGATGAAAGTCGTTTTTATGAATCCACGTTTTATAGGAAACTGTCTAAAAAGAAAACTCGTTTGTTGCTTAATGCGGTTGAAAAATGTGATTCTATTGATAAACACTGCCCTATAGATTTAAGAGTCCTGATAAAATTTAAGAATAAAGAAAAAGAGACTAAGTATCAGGTTGGCTTTGATAAATGGGGTTTTGTGAAAATAGGAGACAAATGTTTTTTCCCTGAAAAGGATATTAATACTATTCTTAGTGATTATATTAAGTTTAGACCTTCTTCAATAATAAAATAAGTGTTTAGAATGTTGAATAAGTATTCTTAAGTTATAATACTGCTAATATCTCGAACTAACGCTAATGTTATGGGTTGATGTCAGTAACAGACCTCCTAATGTTTTCAATGCGAAAGGTCAATAAAACATCCTCAAAATCAATACCTTTTACAAAGTGAAAGGTACTAAAGGTATGCTTTTACCGCCCATTATGAGAATCCGCTGAAATTCAGCGGGAAAGAGCTCGATGAAATCACGGGTTTGTACGACCACGGGGCACGCAACCGCAACCCGATTTCAACCCTCTGGTACGGCATCGACCCACTGTTCGAGAAGTACTCGGGCATAAGCCCGTATAACTATTGCGCGGGGAATCCGGTGAAGTTGGTGGATCCGGATGGAAGACTTGTATGGTTTGCACCTATCATCGCCAAAGGTGTTGGTGAATTTTTTGTAGGTTATGCTGCATACAAAATCTATGACTATTTTCACACAAGTTCAAAGGAAGAAGAAAAGAATAATAAAAAGATATCAATTACCCCAGTTCTCGAAGTAAGGGAAAAAAAAACAATCTGAAACTATCAAGAGAAAGGATACAAAAGTATCTGAATCTACTCAAAACGCAGAACATACAAAAAACGCTAGGTCTTTTACAAAAGACAAACATACTAAGCATAGGTCAGGATCTACTTATGGCGAGTCTAGAAACAATAATCGAGGAGATAAGAACAAAAAAAATAGTAAACCTTCAAACCCAAATAAAAAGAAAAAATGAATAACCATTTAAATGAAGGGTATTTCCCAGAAGAATATAATGAACGGTTTCAGAACGAATTTTCAAAACTTAAGGGAGAAAAGAAATGGGGGGACTTAATTCTTTTTTTAGAGAAATTATCAATAACCTATCCGAAGGAGTATTTTTTGTTTACAGAATTATCAAGTGCTTACTATGTGTTAGAAAAGAAAGATAAATGTATAGAAAACGCGTTAAAAGCATATCAAATCGAGCCAAGAGATCCTCTTGTAATTTACAACTACGCAATGGCTCTTTCTCTTAATGCAGAATACAAACAGTCATTAGATTTATTCTATAGAATCTACAAATCGAGCATAAAGCATTTAGCATTTGGAACATATGGAGAGGGATTAAAATGGGCTAAATCATTGAAAAATGACACTCGTTATATGATAGGAGTCACCTATTTAGAAATGAAAAATAGGGGGAAAGCAAAATTTTATATAAAACAACATCTGATAAATAGAAAGCGCGGAATTTATAGCGACTTTACGAGAATTCAAGTGATAAAGAAATTACAATTTATAGGTTAACCTACATTGCAACTGTCCGTAGTTTCATAGGTTTATTCTGATGTGCTTGATTCTCTGTTCTCTAACCCTGACTTCTATGGCTATATAAGGGAAACACCGCACATGAAATAGGCAGGAAATCCGGTGAAGTTGCAGGTTCTTTTTCCACACCGAATCTTTGTCACAGCGATAGAACAAAAAACAGCTGGCGATATCGCCAGCTGTTTTTATTAATATGACATTCATCAGAGTTTTTCAATTTCATCGGCAGAAAGCCCTGTAACGGTGGAGATGATGTTGATACCAACACCGCATTCTTTCATCTTTCGGGCGTTGTCTATTTTTTCTTCTTGCTTACCCTTCTCCAAGCCAATTGTCTCGCCTTCTGCACGCCCTTCCTCACGTCCCTTGTTGAAAGAGCCGTCCATCAGGGCTTTCTCGGTAGCGTGGGCGCACTGCAAGTATTTGAGGACATGAGATATAAGCTTCATTGTTTTGCAAAAATTATCGCTAACGGAGGTTACGGAGGTGAGTACCTGCCCAACACGCTAAAAGCCACTTGGGGTTGCGATTTGGAGGTTGTCCTTCGAAATTCCAAGTGGTACTTAACGATGAATTGTTGAAAGATCTTTCGCTTGGTTGGAAACTTCAGAAGGCTGGTCATCGACTATGAGTTTCATGCGGAAACCGCAGTGGCTATGATTCAATTAGACTTCTGTTTTCTGATGCTTAACAAAATATTTTAGAAAAATTTAAACAGCTTCTGAAATATGGTAAGCGTTCACAACATTACTATATGGAGCCTCGTGTTAAAGCTTATAAGAAATAACCGCATCTCAACGAAAATAAGCCTCTTGTGTAACGGTTAGGCATGGTAATAGGCAGATTACTTCTTTGTAGTCTGCCTTTTTTGTGCGTTCGGCAAAACGCTGACGGGTGCGAGTTTCAAGTGCGTCCTTGTGTCGTTCATCCAATGCGTTGGAGGCGTTTGTCGTGAGGACCTTTTTGTCGAAAAAATTCAGAGGGTGTCAAAGTCGGGTTATTCTTTTTCTTACTTTTGTGTGAGTATTAAACAGAATAACTATGCCACCTTTAGCAGAACGAATGCGTCCGCGTACGCTCGACGAGTACATCGGTCAGTCGCACCTTGTGGGTGAAGGATCGGTTCTCAGGCGTATGCTGGAGTCGGAACATATATCGAGTTTCATCCTTTGGGGACCTCCCGGGGTTGGTAAAACCACTTTGGCTAATATTGTCGCCCACCAGCTCAACGCTCCTTTCTTTACCCTTAGTGCCGTAACTTCGGGCGTGAAAGATGTCCGCGAGGTGATTGACAAGGCTCGTAAGACGCGCTTCTTCAATTCGCCTACGCCCATTCTGTTTATCGACGAAATTCACCGGTTCTCTAAATCGCAACAAGATTCGCTGTTGGGCGCGGTCGAGCAGGGCGATGTGGTGCTCATTGGCGCCACTACCGAAAACCCTTCGTTCGAGGTCATTACTCCGTTGCTCTCGCGCTGTCAGGTTTATGTGCTCAAACCACAGGAACCGGAAGACTTGCTCGCATTGGCCAATAGGGTGGTGACTACCGATGTGGAACTCTCCAAACTTCACATCGAACTGAAAGAGACCGAGGCTTTGTTACGTTTTGCCGGAGGCGATGCCCGAAAACTGCTGAACATTATAGAACTGGTGGTTAACTCTGAGGCGGGTAACGACCCTATTGTTTTCACCAACGACAAGGTAGTGGCCAATCTGCAGGCGAACCCTAACGCCTACGACAAAGATGGGGAGATGCACTACGATATTATATCGGCTTTCATCAAGTCGATTCGTGGCAGCGACCCCGATGCGGCTATCTATTGGTTGGCACGTATGATTGACGGTGGGGAGGACCCCAAGTTCATCGCCCGCCGTCTGGTGATTTCTGCATCGGAAGATATCGGCCTGGCCAATCCGAACGCAATGCTTATTGCCAACGCCTGTTTCGACGCCCTTACCAAGTTGGGCTGGCCCGAGGGCCGTATTCCACTGGCCGAGGCTACCATTTATCTGGCATCGAGCCCTAAAAGTAATTCGGCCTACCTTGCCATCAATTCGGCCCTCCAGTTCGTAAAAACAACGGGCAACTTGCCTGTGCCGTTGCATTTGCGCAATGCGCCAACCAAACTGATGGAAAATTTGGGCTACGGGCGCGACTACAAATACTCGCACGACTATCCTGGACACTTTGTGGCGCAACAGTTCCTGCCCGATGCCATTCCAAACTCCCGCTTCTGGCATCCGCAACCCAATGCCCAAGAAAACAAGTTGGCCGACTATATGCGTAACTGCTGGGGTGACAGGTTTGACAAATAAAACAATGTATTATGAATTTGAATAGAACAATTGCCCTTGTTTTTGCTGCTTTCCTTCCTTTTGCGGCTTTTGCAAAAGGACAAAACCGAAAAACTGTGGTTCAGGAAATGGTGGTAGATTTTGTGGAAAATGATGGGGCTGATGTAAAGCCTGTTGACGAGGTGGATGACGCTAACGACAACTTCGGGCAAATTGTCGCTACTCCTACCAGCGAAAAAATTTCCGAGCCGTTACCTGATTACTCAAAAAAGCAGGCGGTTGTTATTACTAAGTGCACATCTGTTCCCCGAGGAAGCAGGTTCGAAGCCGACATCCTGATGCTACATGCCGACACCAAATGTTCTTATAAAGTGTATGTGGCAGGCGTTGAGGTTCCCGATGGCAGATATTCGGTGAAGTGCCAGGCCGTTGGAAAAATGACTTGTAAAGGTTTTATTGTTGAGACAGATAAGAATGGTCGTACGAAAGAGTTCCCCTTTTCTTTCGAATATGCGGTGACTGAGCCTGTCGCAATAGTAACGCCAAAAGAGTCGGGTGTTTTGTTTGCGGGTGTGTTCAACACGGTCGATGTCCTTGTTCCTGGTTTCTCTTCCTCTGACATTAAACTAGAGGTTTCAAATGCAGTGGTATTGAGAAAACCATCGTGGTTCGATATTAAGCCTTTAATACCAGGACGCCCTTGCATTGTTTCGGTTTTTGTTAGAAGTGGCGATGAATTCCTCTGCATGTGCAATAAAGAGTTTCGGACGCTGCCCCTTCCACGTCCTTCCGCTTCTTTAGACCTTGCCACCATACGTTTCGACGGTGGCAAAATTGATAAGGATTCTTTGCTCGCTGTACAAAAAGTGGCGGCTTATTTAGATTCTGACCTCATTGAAGATGTCCGATACGTGGTCCTTGGGTTTAATCTGAAGTTAGCTGATGGTAAGGGTGGTTTCAAGGTCCTGCACTCCGATTCAGAGTCCTTTACGGCTCCTATGCTCAAAGAGATGAAAAAGGCACGTTCTGGCACCACGTTTTTTGTGACCGGTGTTAAGGTGAAATCTCCCGACCATGCAATGTATACGCTGTCTCCTATAGAGGTGGTCGTGAGGTGATATGTAAACAAACTGCAATGAAATTTGTAATACTTTGTACTTAATCGTAAATAAACTAATAAATATATGTGAGCTATTTCTATGAAAAATGTTAACTTTATATTTTTTTATAAATATACAATCGTTGGCAGACATTTATCTATCTACTACAATCGTGTTATTTATTCGTGATTAATATTGTAATAATTGAAAATGAAAAAAAAGTACTCGCGCGAAAAATTTCTCAACGCATCTTATGATTTTGATATAGATGTAGTTGAGAAACACTGTGTAAACAAGGAAGATCCTAATCGTGAAGCCTGGCTTTACCTTCACAGTGCAATGTGTACACCTGAATTTTTCCCAGAAGAAGATATCAGGACTGGTAGGTATCATAAGATGCTCTATCCTGTTAGTAAGAATGAAACAAAAGAAATGGAGCACCGTTTGGAATTGGCACAAAATGCGCTTGTTGAGCCTGATGCGGAGTTCCTCGACATCCATTCAGAGATGCAGGAAATAGTTCGATGGTCCAAAAATAAACAGTATTATTTCCAATGGAAAGTTGTACTTGCTTATTGTATCGCATTGTTTATATTGCCACTGTTCCTTCGTAATAGTGTCGATATTAAGAAAGTTAGAAAAGATATGGCTGATATAAGGAGTTGGGAAATGGTCGATTCCTATTTTACTCCTGAACAGACGCATGAAGTTAAGGTTTTTATGGAGGATGCGTTTAAAAGCGCCTACAACTACAAATATCGAGTCCTTAATGTTATAACTGAACGTATTGAACATGAACGTGCAGATGTTAAGTACGAAAAGGATCCTGTTAAATTGAAAGAGGCGAAAAAGAAACTTGAAGAGGATTTGGCGCTTTACAACGAGAAGAATAAAATGACCACGAAGGAAATGCAGGATTGGCTTCTTGGCGAATATCAAAAAGAAGTGGATACTTTCAATTCTGAGGAGACTGAACATCAAGTGATTATTGTTCTGTTGTGCGTCCTTCTTGTTGTTTATCTTATTTCATGTTATCAATATGGATATAACATTAACCGTTCCCTCCATTTTCGACAATCAATGGATCGTTTGTTCCGCGTTGGAGGTACTGTTGTCGCTGTCGGTGCCGCGGCAGGAACAGCCGTAACGATAATAAAATGGAGTAATGGTACAGAGACTCGAGAATACGATCATAATGGTAAGGTTATTATGTTAGCTGGACTTACCATTCTTCTCTTTTGTTCTGGTGTTATATTATTTTTTTCGTCCATCGATGGCTTCTATTATAATTACTTGAAAAAGGAGAAACCATATATTCCACAAACTCCTAAATTCTTGTTTGATGAAAATGGCTATTTGCTGGACACTGATGTTCAAAAAGAACCTAAAAAGAAAGGCATTTTACGGGGAATTATGAATATTATGCTTCACAACCTGCAGGGTGTTTTTTCCCCTGATGGTCGTGAGGGTAGGCTAGGTTATGTTATTTTTACGTTTTTATTTTCTATGGTTGCTAGTTCTATTGTATGTAGAATTTACGACAACTTTGTGCTGACTTCTGTAGTCATGTTGACTACGTGTATGGTGCTATTTTCTGCAACAAGTCGGCGTTTGCACGATTTTGGAGTCACTTCAAAATTTGCGGCTGTAATGTTTGTTTTTCCGCCTATCTTGTATGTTTTGATGCTTATCTTGCCGCTTGTCCCTGGCACCAAAGGTGAAAATGAATATGGACCAGAACCTGAGAGTTATTTCAGTTGATGTATTATAATTCATAATTGTTAAAAAACCTTTCTTACAGTAGGTCCTCTATAATTAATATTTTTGTATATTTGCACTGCAAATTATAAAATAACAATTGAAAACCAAAATGAAAAAGACATTTAAACTTCTAGCTGTAAGCTTTGCTGTTGTGGCAATGGCTTCTTGTAACTGCAATAGTAACAAGTGTACTGATGGTGCTGACAGCACAAAATGCTGCGACACAACAAAGAAGTGTGGTGCTGATTCTTCTGCATCTGTTGCTGGTGACTCAACTGCAAGACCTGAAATCAACGCTAACGACATCTTCGCTAAGCGTATGGAAAGATATACCAAGGAATTGATTCTCGACGATGCCCAGCAGGCTAAGTTGGCTGAAATCCTTACTGTTGGTGCCGACAGAATTGAAAAGTACATCGATTCTAACGAACGCCCAAGCATCGACCAGGTAAAGGCTTACCATGCTGAAGAAGTTGCACAGGTGAAGGCTATCCTCAACGCTGATCAGTTTGCCAGATTCGAGAAGATGGAAGAGGAAATGGCTAAGAAGTTCGCCGAAAGAGCTGCCGCTAAGGCTGCACAGGCTGCTAATGCCGCTAAGTAATTCTTACATACTGAATTTATAAAGGCTCGATTTCTTAAACCGATTTCGGGCCTTTGCTATATATTGGTCTTTTAATTCTTTTTAGGTTGTAATATGAGAAACAATCCCATCCCGGTTACCCTCCTTACGGGTTACCTCGGCAGTGGTAAGACGACGCTTCTTAACCACATTCTTGGAAATAAAAAGGGCATTAAGTTCGCTGTTATCGTCAACGATATCGGTGAGGTGAATATCGACGAAACACTCATTCAAAAAGGAGGTATCGTCAATACGAAGGACGACAGTCTGGTGCCCCTCCAAAACGGTTGCATTTGTTGCACCCTGAAAGAAGACCTCATTAAACAACTTACTGATATTGCCGAAACCAACAAGTTCGACTACATCGTTATTGAGGCCAGTGGCATCTGCGAACCTGTCCCTATCGCACAGACTATCACCTCTATGGGCGATATGGCTAAAAAGTATGGCTTGCCCGACATCTGCCGTCTCGATGCCGTCGTTTCTGTGGTCGACGCCCTCCGTATGGCTCAGGAATTCGGATGCGGAAGCGAACTCGTTAAGGAGAATATCGACGAGGAAGATATTGAAAACCTTGTTATCCAGCAGATTGAGTTCTGCGACATCATCCTTCTTAACAAAGTCAGCCTCGTCTCGCCTGAGGAACTGGCTAAACTGAAGGTCGTTATACGCACATTGCAGCCTAACGCCGAGATTATTGAGACCGATTTCTGCAATGTCGATGTTGAGCGGATTGTGAACTGCAAACGCTTTAATTTCAGTAAGGCTGTACTTTCTGCGGGTTGGATTGCTGAACTCGACCGCCCTATTGAGGAAGAGGATGATGATGAACACGAACACCATCACCACCACCACGATGGCGATGACGACGATGATGATGACGAAGTCTGCCCTCGTTGCGGACACCACCATCACCACGACCATGAGTGTGAACACGAGCACGAACATGAACACGACCATGAGCACGATGGACATGAACACCACCATGGCGGGCACTGTCATTGCCACCATCACCACGATGGAGGCGAGGTGGAAGAGTACGGCATTGGTACTTTCGTCTATTTCTGCCGCGATCCGTTCAACCGTAATAAGTTTATCGACTGGGCCTCTAAAAAGTGGGACCGCAGCATTATCCGCTGCAAGGGTGTGGTCTATTTCGCCGATGAGACGAATATGTCGTACTTGTTCGAACAGGCTGGTACTCAGAAAAACCTGCAAGAGTCTGGACTTTGGATTGCTTCCGCTCCGGAAGAGGAGAAGCAGAACATCCTTAACGACAATCCTGATATGAAGAAGGAATGGAAGGAACCTTATGGCGACCGTATGGAAAAACTGGTCTTCATCGGCCAGAAAATGGATAAGGAGGCTATTTGCAAGGCTCTCGATGCCTGCCTTGTCCATGTCGACAAATTTTAAGGCTGTTAGTCCCTTTTTATAGATTGGGAGGGTGTGCCGAAAACGGCGCACCCTCTTCTTTTTATGCAGATGTTGTTTTCACTTTTACGCCATTTTTAAAACTTATAGTTTCGATTTTACGTCCAAATGTGAGTATTTTGCTGCTCCCAAACACTGTCGTTATTATAAAAGCAAACGAGCCGTCTGGAAGACGGTTTCTTCATAACCGGGTACGGGGGAAGGGCTAGCCCTTCCCCCGTACCCGGACTCCTATGCGGCACCCGTGCGTTTGGAAAACACTACGTGCCAGTCCTGGAAAACACCCTCGTTGCAAAATAAATAACGGCTGGAGTATGTACTCCAGCCGTTATTGTTATGGGACCTTTAAAGCGCTATTTTTTCAGATAGTACTTCTTGTCGTTTACAATATAGAGACCGTTTTTCAACTCGTTCATTACATCTTTGAAATAGACATCTTTCCCAACAACAATGCCCGAAGGGGTGTAGATGGATACTTTCTTTTCGCCTTGTTCATTCGCTATAACTGGTGATGAAACGACTATCTCAAATGTGATTTTTGATATTGCAGTGTCGGAGCATCCGCTTGCCGTGTCTGTCGCCACCATATAGTAGTATCCGCTATCTTCTGGCGAATCTCCTTTCACCGTATATGGATACAAAATTTCTATGTCTTCTCCGTTTTCCACTTTCTTGTAGAATTTCTGTAGTATTGTTGCTGGGACAGGCTCACCGTAGATGTAGCTTATACCATTGGCTTGGAATACATCTATCAGAGAAAGAGGCTCTTGATCTGGTATGTATCCGTAGGCTGTCACGTAGTTGAATGATTCTGGAGCAGTGGCCTTGATAATCATGTCGGGTACAAAGACTTTCACACTGTATACAGTACCATAGTTTTTGCATGCGTCTGCAAAACTAATCAGCAGGCTGGTATCTTTTGTGATAAGTGTGCCAGGGGCGATGTTCTGCGAAATTTTCAGGTTTGCTCCGCAGAATTGCTGTGAACTGAAAAGGTGGTTTTTGGTCGCATCTGGAATAGCAAATTCACACGCTTTCGCGTAATCGGCAGGAATATCGATTAATTCGTTGCTTACATGTGGCTTTTCGTAGTTGACGTGAAGAGTGGCAACCCAAAGCGAGTCTATATTACCGCAGCTGTCGCTTGCCTCAAGGTAGTATCTGACGTTGTATATATAGTGGCCGCATGCGCTATCCGAAGGGTCTTGGTCGCTTACGGTTATAACACGTATAGCTACATCAGAGCAACTGCTCTTTGCTATTGCCATAGTGTCGGGCAGTAGTAGGTCTACTGGTTGGCAATATGGGGTTTCAATTTCTTGGTATGCCGGTCTTTTAATCCATACAATGCCACTTTTTATTTCTACAACGTTAATGTAGGTCGCAGCGGTGTCGGTACAGCCGGTTGTGGTGTCCATCGCCACAATGTAGTAGTAGTCATTCTGGGTGCTGTCTTTCAGTGTGAGCTTGTCGATTATCTGCTCTGGGGTTAGGCCTGCGAACTTGTTGCCGTAGGTCTTACTGTTGTTGCTGTACACCAGACTGTCTTCCCAGACACCTCCTTTATAGTAGTCTGTCAGAATGGTCGATGGCACGGTTAGGTATTCTCCTTGATAGTATTCCCATACATACCCTTCTGTTTTGGAAACCCTTTCCGATGCCAGGTTCAATGGCTCATTCCCGATAATGTGGCAACTGCGCATGGTCGTCAGTTTTACGATGCTGTCTTTTTTCGGAACGTTCACCTTGACTTTTAGTGTCCCATAGTTTTGGCAGAAATTTCTTAGATTAACGTCCACTATAAGCGTCTCTGTTAGCGGTTTGCCTGCCTCTATGCTCTGTTCCACGAGAAGCATACTGCCGACTCCACATTTGGGTATTGCGAATAAATTCTGAACGTTAGGCATCAGGAACGTGCAGTTCCCACCGTAGTTGGAGGTTATCTCTATTGTGTCGGCTGTTATCCCATCAATTTCTCTGAACCCCTCTTTGGTTTGCATGCCCGTTTGCAGCGGTGTGGTGTCAAGGCCTTTGCCGTAATGCTCGGTGAGTATAGGCAGGGTGTCTGTGTTCCCGCACTCGTCTGTGGCCACAACGGAGTAATACACATCGTATATGTAGTGCCCGCATTCATCGTACTTTTCCGACTGGGTGCTCGTGACAAGGGTGTCGTAGCTGATGACTCCCTCACAGTCGCTCACTGCTTTCGGATGGCCGAGCTCTGTTATGTTTTTGCTGCAATCATTTTGATAAGTAGTCAAGGGTTGGAACACACCTTCCCATGTGATTCCGTTTTTGGCAACCGATGTCATCGCCGCGGCAAGACAGCAGCTTGTTAGTAGTAACTTTTTCTTCATATCAATTAAATTTTAAGTGTGTTAGTCAAATAGATTTGGTTCGGTCTGTTTGTCTTTTTATGACAATTTTGCGCCCTATCATTTGCCTGTGTATTGATTTTGCAAATATATATTTTTTCTTTAATATATTCATTTTTCTCTTGCTAAGTTTTTTATGGGGAATACTGCCAATTTGCTCATTTTGAACTGCTCAGACTGAAAAACGTATGTTTGCCGGTATGAAAATGGCTGGTGAAAAAGTTATCCACAATTTGGCTTTTGTCCGTTCTGTCTACTTGCATGGTTAATTTATTGTATCTATATTTGTAAAATAGGATAAAGGGAAAGTGATAATGAATGTTAGACATACCTTGTTGGTTCTTGCGGAGGTCTGTTCTGCATGCGTTCCTTTTTCCTTTAGTTGGTTGCGTTGGTGATGTTATCCCGACGCTTTTTTTTTATAGTACAAGACAAGAAACAAATAAATAAAAAATGGTAGAAGGTATTAAAAAAGTGGTCCTGCTGGGTTCCGGTGCTCTGAAAATCGGACAGGCGGGCGAGTTCGACTACTCTGGCTCGCAGGCTTTGAAGGCTATGCGCGAGGAGGGTATCAGTACAGTGTTGATTAATCCGAACATTGCTACTATCCAAACTTCAGAAGGTGTGGCAGACAAGGTCTACTTCCTGCCTATTACGCCTTTCTTTGTGGAGGAAATCATCAAACGCGAGAAACCCGACGGCATTCTGTTGGCTTTCGGCGGACAGACTGCCTTGAACTGCGGTACCGAGCTCTACACTAAGGGCGTTTTTGAAAAGTACGGTGTGAAGGTGCTCGGCACTTCTGTCGATGCCATCATGATTACAGAGGACCGTGATCTCTTTGTTAAGAAACTTAATGAAATTGAGGCCAAGACTCCTGTCTCACAGGCTGTCGAGAATATGGAAGATGCCATCAAGGTGGCTAACCGTATCGGTTTCCCGGTTATGGTGCGTTCGGCTTATGCTTTGGGCGGCCTTGGTTCGGGTGTGTGCGAGAACGAGAAGGAGTTCCGCGAACTCTGCGACAGCGCTTTGGCACACTCGAAGCAGATTCTAGTAGAAGAATCGTTGAAGGGTTGGAAGGAAATAGAGTTTGAAGTTATCCGCGACAAGAACGACCACTGTTTTACTGTTGTGCCTATGGAGAACTTCGATCCGCTCGGCATCCATACGGGCGAGTCTATCGTTGTGGCGCCTATCATCTCCCTTTCCGACGAACAGGTGCACCTGTTGCAGGAAATATCTAAAAAAGTGGTACGCCATATCGGCATTGTGGGTGAGTGTAACATCCAGTACGCTTTCAATGCTGAAACAAATGACTACCGAATTATTGAAATTAACGCCCGTTTGAGCCGTTCTTCGGCTTTGGCGTCTAAGGCTTCCGGTTATCCGTTGGCTTTTGTTGCCGCTAAATTGGCATTGGGCTACTCGCTCGACCAGATTGGTGAGATGGGAACCCCTAACTCGGCATACGTGGCTCCGTCTGTCGACTATATTATTGTTAAGATACCTCGCTGGGACTTGACCAAGTTCGTGGGTGTCGACCGCGAGATTGGCTCATCTATGAAGTCGGTCGGCGAAATTATGTCTATCGGTAAGTCTTTCGAGGAAATTATGCAGAAGGGCCTGCGTATGATTGGCCAGGGTATGCACGGTTTTGTCGGTAACAAAGACTTGGAGTTCGACGACCTCGACAAGGAACTCTCTCACCCTACCGACTTGCGCATCTTTGCTATTGCGAAGGCGTTGGAGAAAGGCTATACGGTTGAGCGCATCGAGCAACTGACTAAAATTGATGTGTGGTTCATCAACAAACTCAAGAACATCGTCGACTATACCAAGGTTTTGGCCCAATACAACAAGATTGAGGACCTGCCTGCCGACGTTATGCGCGAGGCTAAACGGATGGGCTTCTCTGACTTCCAGATTGCCCGTTATGTGGAAGACCCTGCCGGCAATATGGAGAAGGAAGTGCTGCGTGTTCGTGCCCTCCGCAAGAAGCAGGGCATTGTTCCTGCCGTCCGCCGTATCAATACGGTCGCTTCCGAACATCCGGAGCTGACCAATTACCTTTATATGACGTATGGCGTTCAGGAACATTCCATCAGCTACGACTATAAGAACGACAAGTCGATTGTCGTGCTTGGTTCGGGTGCCTACCGCATCGGTTCTTCTGTTGAGTTTGACTGGTGTTCGGTCAATGCTGTGCAGACGGCACGCAAGTTGGGCTATAAGTCTATCATGATCAACTACAACCCTGAAACGGTATCGACCGACTACGATATGTGCGACCGTCTCTACTTCGACGAGTTGAGCTATGAGCGTGTTCTCGACGTGCTCGACCTTGAGAACCCTAACGGTGTCATCGTCTCTGTGGGTGGTCAGATTCCGAACAACCTGGCTATGAAGCTGTACCGCCAGAATGTGCCTGTTCTTGGTACTTCTCCGGTCTCTATCGACCGTGCTGAAAACCGCCACAAGTTCTCGGCTATGCTCGACCAGCTGGGTATCGACCAGCCTCGTTGGAAGGAGTTGACCAGCTTCGACGAGATTGACTCGTTTATCGACGAGGTAGGCTTCCCTGTCCTCATCCGTCCTTCTTATGTCCTTTCTGGTGCTGCCATGAATGTCTGCTACAACAAAGAGCAGATGCACACCTTCTTGAAGGCGGCGGCTAAGGTTTCGAAAGAGTATCCGGTTGTGGTGTCTTGCTTTATGCAGGGTGCAAAAGAAATTGAGTTCGATGCTGTGGCTAAGAATGGCGATGTTATCGAGTATGCGATTTCAGAACATGTCGAGTTCGCCGGCGTTCATTCGGGCGATGCCACTCTCGTGTTCCCTGCCCAGAAGATTTATCTGGAAACGGCCCGCCGCATTAAGCGCATCAGTAAGAAGATTGCGCAGGAGCTCAACATCAGCGGTCCTTTCAACATACAGTTCCTGGCCACACACAACGATGTGAAAGTTATTGAGTGTAACTTGCGTGCTTCGCGTAGCTTCCCATTCGTGTCGAAAGTGTTGAAGCGCAACTTTATTGAGACTGCAACCAAAATTATGTTGAACGAGCCGGTAGTCAAACCCGATTCGTCAACTTACGACCTCGACCGTGTGGGTGTCAAGGCTTCACAGTTCTCGTTCGCGCGCTTGCACAAGGCCGACCCTGTCTTGGGTGTCGATATGTCGTCGACTGGCGAGGTGGGCTGTATTGGAGCTAATTTCGACGAGGCTCTCCTAACCTCCCTCATTGCTGTGGGTTACCGCATCCCTTCAAACGGAGTGCTGGTTTCGTCGGGCGATGCCAAGGGTAAGGTCGAACTGCTAGATGCCTGCAAACTGTTGGCAAAGAAGGGCGTGAAGATTTACGCTACCGAAGGCACGGCCAAGTTCTTGGGCGAAAATGGCGTGAATTCTACTGTGGTATCGTGGCCAGACGAGGCGGCCAACGGCAATGCCAACGTGGTAGAGTTGATGGCCGAACATAAAATCGACTTGGTTATCAACATCCCTAAAGACCAGACCCGTCGCGAGCTGACCAATGGTTACCGGATTCGCCGCTCGGCTATCGACCATAATATTCCGTTAATGACGAATGCCCGTCTGGCGAGTGCGTTTATCCGCGCTTTCAACGAGAAGGGCGAGAAAGATATCCAGATTAAGACTTGGCAAGAGTATTAATCGGTAGATAGGTATAAATAGGGTAGCGGGTAGGCCTTTGGCCTGCCCGCTATTTTTTTTCTATTGTAAAATTTAGTTTGCGATCCGTTTTCCTTGACTTCTGTGTGTTTAAAAATATTTTAATTGTCTTATTCTTTTTATAAATAAATTTTCTATATTTGCATTGAAAACATAAACACAGTAATTACAAAGTGCCAAATTATTGTGTTTGAATTAATCGGCACTTGAACACTTAAATATTTAAAATTTTTATGAAAGCAAAATCTTTGATGGTTGGCGTAGCTATTGCTATGTCTGCTCAGTTCGCAAACGCACAGTATTGGAACTCTTCCAACAACAACCTCCTTACTGCAAAAAACAACTCGGCTGGTAATAACGCTTATGTGGGTATTGGTACCAACGCAACTTCAAATTACCGTCTCGATGTGTTGGGTAATATCTCTTTTGGACAATCTGCATCATCAAGTTCATCTGGTAGTAGCGTTATTATTAAACCTGCCGATTCACAAATTCCTTTAACCGTTTTGACTTCTAACAGAAAGAATGCGCTTAAGGTATGGAGCAATGGTGGTGTTACTGTAGGTTCTACTACACTTTCTCCTTCAGGCGACGGTCTGACTGTTACTGGCAGAGCTTCTGTTGGTTCTTTGTATGTGTCTGGTGCCGCTAATTTGAACAGCACGCTGACGGTTAAGGGCAAAATCACTTGTAAGAACGAGATTGAGGTGACTGCTATGAACGCTGGCTCAATCAATGCTAAGGACATCAATGTTGAACTTCCTGCAGCTGCCGACTATGTGTTCGAAGACAATTACAACTTGAAGAGCCTCAGCGAGGTGGAATCATTCGTTAAGGAGAACAAACACCTTCCTGGCATGCCTAGCGCTTCTGAATTTGCTGAAAAGGGAATGAGCGTTAGCGAGATGAGCAACAAACTGTTGGAGAAGGTGGAAGAGTTGACTCTTCACATGATTCAGTTGGAAAAAGAAAACAAGGCCCTCAAGGCTGAAATGGAATTAATGAAAAAGTAAGGAGTAGGATATGGGAAAAAGATTATTAACAATCGGCCTCCTATTTATCGCAACAGTCAGTCAAGTTTCTGCAGCCTACACTTGTAAGAAGTGGTTTGATAAGACAGGAAAGACTTGTAACGACTATGCTATTATTTTGATAGGAGGAACCGAAGAACCCTTTATGCACGAGGCTGCTAAGGCATACCAGTATTTGATAAATGTTAAAGGTTGCAACAAAAATAAAGTCAGAATTTATGGCCAAGATGGTTTAGGTTGCGACTTTGATGGCGATGGAAAGAACGACAAGTGGGCTTCCTCAGCGGATATTTATAGAGATCAGGCTTTCGATTTCTTGAAAAACAATTCCACTACAAACAACGATATTTTTATTACTGTTATCGACCATGGAGATCCCGATGTTATAACACTATGGAAAAGTTCGCTTACTGCAAAGTATTTGTCGGAGAAATTGTCGAAAATAAAGTTCAAAAAAGCGACCATTGCTCTAAGTGCTTGCTATAGCGGCTCGTTTATCGATGACATTAAGCGTAAAAACGTTACCATTATAACTTCTGCTCCTGCTGATAGATATGGCTGGTTCTCTACTTACGGCGACTTGTTCATGCATGAGTTTTACAAGGCTTTAGGAAAGGGGTATAAAGGTGAGGCTACGGTTGATGCTGACTATAACAGAGATGGTGTAATCTCTTATGAGGAGGCATTTGTATATGCGAAGGACCATGATACGAATACAAAACCAAGTAACGCCAGCGAATCTTGGTACACCATTCCCCGCTACTGGTCTTCCGACACACCTTGGCGTTTCTGTCGCGATACCGACTGGGGTGTGGTGACTCAGGGTTACCTCAATGGAACTGTGACTAAAGAAGCAATGTATTTGTTGATCGGTAATGGCACTATCGCAAAAGGCTCTAATGTGACTTTTAACAGCGGAAAGACCATTCGTTTGACTAAGGGCTTTAAGGTTGTTCAGGGCGCTAAATTCCGTACCTCTCATTTCGACTGCGAGGCAGAGAAACGTGCAAACGAAGCTGAACTCCGTAAGTTCGAGATTGTTGACCAAGAGGCTGAACGTGAGAATGGCGCTGCCGACATCACGGTTTCTCCTAACCCTTCTACCGGTCGCTTTATCGTTACTTTGGGCGAGGTTGAGGCCGATGTCACTGTTCTGGATATGCAGGGCCGTGTAATCAGACACTTTGCTAATGTATCTGGCGATTTCGAATTAGACATCACCGATTTCCCTAACGGCGTGTATGTGCTCGCCTTGAACTCGGCTAATTTCAAACTCACCCAGAAGGTTGTGAAGTATTAGTCAGACAATTCCTATTACAATTGTCTCAAAAGTTTTTGTTTTAGGACCTTAATAAGCGCCACTGGCAGTAGTTCTGCTGGTGGTGCGTTTTTGGGTTTATGGATATTCGAAAATTTAAATTCTTGAAAAATAAAGCACTGCGATTGTCAGTACCGAATTGTGGTGTTTGACTTGTTATGGTACTATAATTAAATAATCTAATTTTTTAATTTCTTTATGAAAACAAAATCTTTAATGGTTGGTGTGGCCGTTGCTATGTCAGCTCAGTTCGCAAACGCACAGTATTGGAACTCTTCCAACAACAATCTCCTAACTGCGAAAAACAATTCTGGTGCTAATGCCGTTTATGTGGGTATCGGTACTAATGCTTCTACTAGCAACCGTTTGGCTGTGTCTGGTTCTACAAAATTAGATGGAAGCCTTACCGTAACAGGTACTTCTTTCCTTTCTTCTGTTACCGCTTCAACTAACCTTTACTCAAAGAAGAACCTTACTGTCGACGGCTCCACCTTCTTGAATGGTACTTCTACTTTCTTGGGCAAGGTGACTATGCCTGGTGGCTTTACATCTACAAGCGCAAGTACTTTCAATTGCAACGTGGGTATTGGTACCGCTCCTGACGCTTCAAGGAGATTGTCTGTTTCTGGTGAATCATATTTTGACGGTAAAACAACGTTTAGAGTTGTCAACAAGGATTTCTTTATTGTAACCGGTGGTAATACTGGCATCAGCATCGCAAATACCAGCTCTTTGAACACTATCACTTCTGAAGTTCAGAACACTTATGCCAAGCTGGCTATCGTTTCAAGCGAGTTGCAGCTTAAGAGAGGAGATGTAAAGGTTGACAAGAACCTTGACGTTGCCGGCAAGATTACCTGCCACAACCAGATTGAGGTTACCGCTATGAATGCGGGTACTATGAATGCAGGTTCTATCAATGCCGATGGCATCAACGCCAAGGACATTAAAGTAGAACTTCCTGCTGCTGCCGACTATGTGTTCGAAGATAACTACAACTTGAAGAGCCTCAGTGAGGTGGAATCTTACGTTAAGGAGAACAAGCACCTCCCAGGCATGCCTAGCGCTTCTGAGTTCGCTGAAAAGGGTATGAGCGTTAGCGAGATGAGCAACAAACTTTTGGAAAAGGTGGAAGAGTTGACCCTTCACTTGATTCAGTTGGAAAAGGAAAACGCTTCTCTTAAGGCGCAAATGGAAGTTATTAATAATAAGGTTAAATAATGAAGAAAATACTGTTAGGGTCCCTTTTGTTCATTGGCTCTGTCGCATATGCGCAGGACAAATACCTATCGTTCCCAGATGGATATGTAGGGACCACCAATTTCAAAGTGCACAAATCAATTACTGAGGGGGCGTCTTATATTGACGTGACTTACTCTTTCGATGGTGCTTATATTGATAATTATAAAGGGAACGGGAAAACTTATCAAAAGGTCTATATGCCGGAAGGCTACCTCCTAGACGCTAAGGGAGAACCCGAACTCCCTTATTATAGCGATGTTCTTGCCCTTGGCTCGAACAAAGGTGTCAAGGTAACTGTCAAATCGTCGAAATATAAGGATTACAGCTCTTTCTCGGTAAAGCCTTCTTCTGGTAACGTGTTGCCTGGAACTGCCGGTGGTTTGGCAAACGAATCGTCGGTCTACAAGTCGAATGGGTTGTTCCCTTCTTCTATCGCTGAACTGGCGGAGGTGGAGAGCCTTCGCGGTGTGCCTTTGGCCACTGTAAAGTTGTATCCGGTCCGATACAATCCTGTATCGAAGAAGTTGCGTTGCTATTCAAGCATCACTTATAGAATCGACTTCTCTGGCTCGGCTTCTACACCAGCGTTGTCTAGGTCTATGGCCGATGTAATAAAGAACATGGTTTCTAATCCATCGACAGTGGACAGAAACCAGGCTTCTTCTTTGAAGGCTGCAAGAACCGCCACTCCTGAAAACTACCTTATTGTAACCACTACCAAATACAGGTCGGCGGTTGAAAGGTTCATAAAGTGGAAGTCTATGCAGGGCTATAACTGCAAACTTATTTGCAATAGCTCTTATACCATTAGTTCGCTGAAGGGTTTGCTGAGAACCGAGTATAACACTAAGGTGCCCGAATACCTGCTTATTTTCGGCGACAACGAAGATGTGCCGGGCATACAGTTCTCTATCTCACACACTCGTACCGATATTTCAAATCCTTGTGTAATGTACACCGATAACCTTTATGCAAATTCCACTTACATTAAAGGTAAT
>ODAI013145943.1_pt1 | contig 21436 bp, 18 predicted proteins | sample 1539321 | NCBI WGS metagenome assembly ODAI01 (sample SAMN02144231, study PRJEB22623) | gut metagenome | biome: sheep rumen | host: Ovis aries | place: New Zealand | reverse complement strand
TTGGTCATCGCATATGGCTCGAAGGATTGCAGGAACCTCCTGTCTCCTCCATTCATGACATTGTCATCACATATGGACCAACGGATTGCAGGAACCTCATGCCTTTTCCTTATAGCCGCACTTTTCATCGGAGCAGACCAGGCTGTTGCCCTTCTCCACCATGTAGCTGCCGCAGACCGGGCACCGCTTCTCCGAAGGCTTTGACCAGGACATGAAGGTGCAGGTAGGATTGTTCTCGCAGCCGAAATAGCGGCGGCCCTTCCGCGTGCGCTTCAGGACTACCTCCCCGCCGCACTCGGGACACTTGACGCCGGCCTTTTCCAGGAAAGGCTTGGTATTGCGGCACTCCGGGAAGCCCGGGCAGGCCAGGAACTTGCCGTGGGGACCGTACTTGATGACCATCATGCGGCCGCAGTTCTCGCAGGGAACGTCGCTGACTTCATCGGCCACCTTGACGTGCTCCAGCTCGGCGTGGGCCTTCTTGACTTCCTCCTCAAGGTCGGGATAGAAGTTCCTGATGACAGTCTTCCACTCCACCTTGCCCTCGGCGATGCTGTCGAAAAGCATCTCAAGATTGGCGGTAAAGTAGACGTTGACGATCTGCGGAAATTCATCACACATGATTTTGTCCACCACCTCGCCCAGCTCAGTGATGTAGATATTCTTCTGCTCCTTGGTGATGTAGCGCCGGGAGAGGATCGTGGAGATCGTAGGCGCGTAGGTGCTTGGCCGTCCGATGCCCAGCTCTTCAAGAGCGCGCACCAGAGATGCCTCTGTGTAATGGGCAGGCGCCTGGGTAAAGTGCTGCTCTTCCTTCAGTTCCTTGAGGGAGAGGGCTGTCTCCTCGGTGATGTTCCTCACGACGGCATTTCCGCTGGTCTTTTCGTCCTCATCGGAGCTGTAGACGTCCATGAAACCGGCGGTCCTGATCCGGGAAGCCGCGGCAGTAAAGTAGTAGTCCCCGCCCTTGATTTTCACAGAGGAGGTCTCGTAGACGGCGTTGGCCATCCGGCTGGCCGTGAACCTGTTCCAGATCAGCTGATAGAGGCGGAACTGGTCGCGGCTCAAAGACTCCTTGACTTTGGCCGGTGTCCGGGTGATATCCGTCGGACGAATCGCCTCGTGGGCGTCCTGGGCGTTCTGGTTCACATTCTCCGAGTGAGTGGCGCCCACCGCCTCCGGTCCGAAGGCCTCAGCGATATAAGCCCGGGCAGCCGCATCCGCCTCCGCCGCGACGCGGGTGGAGTCCGTTCTCAGGTAGGAAATGAGACCCACGGTCCCCTCCCCCGCTACATCAACGCCCTCGTAAAGCTGTTGGGCAATCCGCATGGTCTTGGATGTGGAGAAATTCAGTGCCTTGGACGCCTCCTGCTGAAGGGTGCTGGTGGTGAAGGGAAGCGGCGCCTTCTTCCGGCGCTCTCCGCGCTTGACCTCCGTCACGGACCAGGACACATCCTTCAGTTTTTCCAGGATTTCCTCCAGCTGGGCATGGTTCTCAATATTGATTTTTTTGTCCGTCCCGTAAAAACGGGCGGTCAGGGGTTTTTTCTCGCCCTCCACGGCAAAGTCAGCGTCCAGCGTCCAATACTCCTGGGGGATGAAGGACGCGATCTCACTCTCCCGCTCGGCTATGATTCGCAAAGCCACCGACTGCACACGGCCGGCGGACAGTCCACGCTTGACCTTGGCCCACAGAACAGGGGAAATCTCGTATCCCACCATACGGTCTATGACACGTCTGGCCTGCTGGGCGTCCACCAGGTTCATATCGATAGCCCTGGGATTCTTGATGGAAGCCTTGACCGCGTTCTTGGTGATCTCGTTGAAGGTGATCCGCTGCATCTTGGCCGGATCGATCTTGAGGGCAGCGACAAGGTGCCAGGAGATAGCCTCTCCCTCCCGGTCAGGGTCAGTCGCCAGGTAGATCTTGTCGGCATTCTTAGCCGCCTTGCGGAGCTTTGCCAGCAGCTCGCCCTTCCCGCGGATCGTGATGTATTTCGGCTCGTAGTCGGCATCGATATCGATGCCCATCTGGCTCTTGGGCAGGTCGCGGACATGCCCCATAGAGGCCTCCACCGTATAGTTGGCCCCCAGAAACTTTTTGATCGTCTTCACCTTCGCGGGCGACTCGACGATGACAAGGTTTTTTGCCATGCATTCCTCCAAGTCCCAGCCGGAGCTTCCTTCCCGGCTGACGCGTCAAACGCTGTTTTTTGCCTGGCGGTGATGAATCCGTTCCGGCCGTGCCACATACACACTAGGATCCGGACAATACCTGCCCCCGCCCATACAGCGGGAGCAGGCCTTCTCATTGTTTCGCCTGACGTCAAATGACTATACAGCATATTTTCCCCGGACGCAAGCAGATTTTACCTGAGTTCGGCCACCTGAAAGGGCTTTACTCGTCTTTTTGTACATATTTCCTGTGCCCGACCTCCTCGATATAGTCCATCATCTGCAGCTCCACCAGCGCTGTCGCGACCTCCCGGACCGACATAGCCGCCTTCTCCGCAATTTCTTCCATCCCCATCGCCTCCCGGGAAATGAAGGCAAAGACCCGTTTCCCCTGCCTGGACAGCGCCGGATCCTGCTCAGCCCGCCCATGGCATCCTGTCTTTGCCGGCCGGGGTGTCTCCCTGGCTTTGGCCGCCTCTCTGAGGGCACGGGCCCGCTCGGCCCGCTGCTGTCTGGCCGCGTCGGACTGACTGACTGCTGTTCTTATCTCCTCCAGCACCGCCTCAGCCGACCAGGCGATGCCGGCTCCCTGGGCGATCAGGTAATTACACCCGTCGGACAGGGCATCCCCCACCCGGCCGGGCACAGCCAGCACGCTCCGCCCCTGCTCCAGGGCGAAGTCCACCGTGATGAGGCTGCCGGATTTCTCCCTGGCCTCCACGACCACCACCACGTCGGAAAGAGCACTGATCAGCCTGTTCCTCTTCGGGAAAAGGTAAGAGAGCGGCGGCGTCCCCGGCTTCTCCTCGGAAATGATACCGCCGCTTGACAGGATCTTCTCGTAAAGCGCCTTGTTGGACCTGGGATAACAGACATCCGCCCCGCAACCCATGACAGCAAAAGTCCTGCCGCCTCCTGCCAGAGCACCTTCCTGGGCATACCCGTCGATGCCCAGGGCCAGGCCGCTGATGACCTGTATGCCCTTCTCCGCCAGATATTTCCCGAAATCATAGGCGACCCGGTGGCCATAGTGGGAGCACAGCCTGGCGCCTACGATTCCCACCGTCGGAATGTCCTCCTCCGGCAGGTTGCCCAGGCAGTAAAGCCCCGCGGGCATCCCGGCAAGTCCCTCGAACCTGCCCGGATATCCCGCCGTATTCCTTCCTATATAAATAATATCTTTGCCGGCCATACTCAAGTCCTCCAGTATTTGCGGTCGATGGACCGGTAGCAGATGGCCTCGCTCACGGAGGGGACATCGATGACAGACTCCCCGGCCAGGTCCGCGATGGTCCTCGCGACCTTGAGGATCCGGTGGTAGCCCCTGGCGGACAGCTGCATTCTCCTGAAGGCCTTCTCCAGGATGGCCGCGGCTTCCTCCGTCATCGGGCAGAATTCCTCCAGGCGGCTGGCCGGTATCTCCGAATTAAAATGAATATCCGACTCCGTGAACCGCGCCCTCTGAATATCATGCACCCGCATGACCTGCTCCCGGAGCACTGCCGAAGGCTCTCCTCTCTCCCCTTCGCCGGTCAGTTCCTCATAGGTCACGGCAGGACACTCCACACACAGGTCGATCCTGTCCAAAAGCGGCTGGGAAATCTTGTTCATGTACAGAGAAATCTGCCTTGGCGTACAGCGGCACCGGTTCATGTCCGGATAGTATCCGCAGGGGCATGGATTCATCGCCGCCAGAAGGAGGAAGCTGGCCGGAAAACGAAAGCTCCCGGCCGTCCTCGAGATCACAATCTCCCGGTCCTCCAGGGGCTGCCGGAGAATCTCTATACTGGACCTGCCGAATTCAGCGATTTCATCCAAAAACAGGATGCCCCGGTGGGCCAGGGTCAGCTCTCCGGGCGAAGTGTCACTTTCCAATTTTAAATTATCAATCTTTCTTTCCAATTTAAAATTTCCGATTCACAAGCCTTGAGATTGTGCACCTCCAAAAAACGTTGATAATCCAATATTTTTTGAAGGTGCATTCATTTTGTCACTCGATGCCCCATGTGCAGAATGGAAAATTGAATTTGGAAAACGTGAATTTTCAGACAATTATAACCCCCTTTTCCACTTTAAAATTTCTAATCTATGGTGTTTGCAATTTTAAATTTCCATTTTAATTCGTCAAAAGATTCGCATAGTCGTATCTCTGTTTTCGGACTAATCAAAAGCCATTACACCTCAAGGACTTTGGTCTTAAAAAATGTCGCCTTTGAAAATATATGACTGCTTGGATTAATAGTGTCTCGACAAAAAAAGACCAGCAACTTGTGTCGCTGGTCAAGAAGTTCATTTGAGCATCCTTAAAGTAGTCCGTTCAATCTTCACCCAGATCTACTCGAAAGATGGCTTCTTCTCCGAGAGCCTTATGATGCTCCGCTATCTCCATCATGTGGCTGGCGAGCTCGGCCGTCGGAATGGCGGTCCCCATCTCACTGTCCTCAGCGTTGACCATGACGTACCTGTCCGTCACAAAGACGTCATATGTTACCTGCTTCATTCTCTTCCTCCTTTCGCTGGATATCCTTTCTGATGATCCCAAGTCCGAAATACTTTTCAAAGAAGCTGGTGAGCTTGTCGATTATGCCCTGCTTCTTTTTGGCCCTGCCTCCTCCAAACCGGCTCACGGGAGGCATGATGTCATCCACTGCTGTCCCGTTCGTTCTGAGCACGCCCGTCTCAAAACTCTCGTCAATGAACCGGCGCGTCTCTTCCGGCTTCAGCCGTTCCGTCCGGATCAGTTCCTCCAGGTCATCCTCTTTCTGCTGGAGCACAAAGCCTTCCCAGTCCTTCTCGACATCCGTGTTCACATTGACGCTGTTCAGGAACGCCTGGATGAGCTCCTTCTTTGACCGGAGCTGTGTAGAAGAGTCCACCGCTTTCATGATGGAGGCCTCGGCTTCCTTATCAAGGCAGTTCTCATCATGGTATTTCTTGACAAGTGCGATGATGTAGTCGATGTTGACCTCTACCTGCTTTACGAGCTCCATCTCAAAGACGATATCTTCTCTGATGTCCTCCTTGTCGACGTGCTTCCGGTGCTTCTCCCAGAGCCGGATGTACTCGGACTGATAATCCTGAACATCCCGGTCGGACAGCAGCCTTTCTCCCTCGAACCTGTCGAACGCAGAGAGGATGTTGGTCACCCGCAGTAGCGAACTGAAGAGGCCGACGAATTCAAGCTCGTTCTTCTCGCCTGACACCATGATCCCTGCGGGGAACTTCGCCCGCAGTTCCTCCACGATGTCCCTGTATCCCTTGTGGTACTTTCCGTCATCCTCTTCGTAGCCGCTGTAATAGGAGTCATAATCTTTCAGGAGCACGATACTGTTGGCATCCGCATCCCCGAAGAGGGCGATCGCTTCGTTGACCTTCTCTTCAAGGTTCCGGAAGCAGACGATATTTCCGTAGTTCTTCACTGAGTTCAGGATGCGGTTCGTCCTTGAGAACGCCTGGATCAGGCCGTGCATCTTCAGGTTCTTATCGACCCAGAGGGTATTGAGCGTCGTGGCGTCAAAGCCCGTCAGGAACATGTTCACCACGATCAGGATGTCGATCTCGCGGTTCTTGACCCTCTGTGACAGGTCTTTGTAATAGTTCTGGAACTTGGCCGAGGACGTGTCAAAGTTGGTGTGGAACATGAGATTGTAGTCCATGATGGCGCTCTCAAGCGCGTCACGGCTCGAAGCGTCCATCTCATCCGTCTCAAAGGATTCATCCGCCATAAGGCCGGACAGTCCATCCTCTTCATTGGGAGCAAAACTGAAGATGGTCGCGATTTTCAGGTCTTTGTTCTTCTCAGCGATCTGCTTCTTGAATTCTCTGTAATACCTGATGGCGACATCGATGGACTGCGCAGCGAAGATGCTGTTGAATCCCCGGATACGCTTTCCCTTAAGGTCGTAATAAGACGTCCGTTTTGTCTTCTGGTCATAATGTTCAAGAACATACCCGACGATCTCTTGTATCCTCTCGGGAGAATCCAGGGCGGCCTCTCTGTCTATTGCCTGGACCCTCTTGTCCTGACCGTCCTTCAGATGCATCGTATCTATATAGTCAATACGGAACGGGAGGACATTCTCGTCATTGATGGCGTCGACAATCGTGTAGGTGTGGAGCGGGGAGCCGCTCTTCCCGGTCCTTGGATTCACAGGACCGCCGAAGAGCTGCGGGGTCGTGACGTATCTCGGGTCTCCTTTCTTCTGCGCGTTCTCGGCGAAGATCGGGGTACCTGTGAAGCCGAACAGGTAGTAATGCTTGAAGAACTTCGTGATCTTCTTATGCATCTCGCCGAACTGTGACCGATGGCACTCATCAAATATGATGACCACCCGCTGATCCGCCGCTTTATGTCCCTTGTTCTTCGATACGAAGTTGGACAGCTTCTGGATGGTCGTGATAATGATCCGGTAAGCATGCGGATTCCCGTTCCGATCCTTGTCCGACAGCTGGTATTCCAGCACTTTCGTTGATGTGTTGCCGTCCGCAGCGCCCTTCTCGAAACGGTCGTATTCCCGCATGGTCTGGTAGTCCAGGTCCTTGCGGTCGACGACGAAAAGGACCTTGTCGATATACGGAAGGTCAGATGCGAGCTGTGCCGTTTTGAATGATGTCAGCGTCTTGCCAGAGCCCGTGGTGTGCCAGATATAGCCTCCGGCGTCGATGGTGCCATCGTAGTGGTAATTGGTCGCAATGGCGATCCTGTTCAGGATGCGCTCCGTCGCCGTTATCTGATATGGGCGCATGACGAGCAGAAGTTCCTCTGACGTGAACACGCAGAAGCGCGTGAGGATATTCAGAAGGGTGTGCCGGGCCAGGAACGTCTTCGTGAAATCGATCAGGTCCGGGATCGGCTTGTTGTTCGCATCGGCCCAATAGGACGTGAATTCGAATGAGTTGCTGGTCTTCCTGGCCGAGCCTCTTCCTCCCGCGGCCTCTTTGATGCGGCTGATACGGGTCGTATTGCTGTAGTATTTCGTATGCGTCCCGTTGCTGATGATAAAGATCTGAACATACTCATAGAGCCCTGAGGCGGCCCAGAAGGAATCACGCTGATACCGGTCTATCTGGTTGAATGCCTCACGGATGTTGACTCCCCGGCGCTTCAGCTCTGCGTGGACCATCGGGAATCCGTTGACCAGGATGGTGACGTCGTAACGGTTATCACGCCTGCCATCGTTGTTGACATACTGGTTAATGACCTGCAGCCGGTTGTTATGGATGCGCCTGCGGTCGATCAGGGTGATGTTCTTCGTCGAACCGTCATCGCGCCTCAGGACCTGGACGTTGTCCTGCTGGACCATCCGTGTCTTCTCGACAATACCGTCGTTTGGATTGGCGAGGATGCCTGTGAAGAACTGGCTCCACTCGTTATCGGTGAACCGATAATCGTTCAACAGTTCCAGCTGATGCCGCAGGTTTATTATTAAATCTTTTTCTTCGTGTATCTGCAAATACTCATAGCCCTGCCTCGCCAGCAGGGCTATGAACTCCTTCTCAAGATCCGCTTCGGACTGATAAGACTCCGAGGTGGACGGAGAGGGGGTATATTCTGATACGACCGTCATGTCATCCGTAGACGTGACGATGTTGTAAGTGCTCTGTGGCATCCAGATGTTACCTCCTAAAGATAAAAAACTGGTCATCCCTCAGCATCTTCGATATGCAGTGCCAGGGTGAAAAGAAGGTCAATATCCCGTCGTATGTGAAGACTTTGCAGCTCTCTTTCCGTCAACTGCCATTCTGGTTCATCGACATTGATACAGACATTATTGAAGAAGTCCGTCGCCGGCTTCAAAAGCTGTTCCATTTCTCCATTCGTAAGAGGGTCAGCGGAGACCTCCACATCTAAGTGGGCCAAATACCTGTTCCTATAAGCCTCGGCTTTCTGGTATGCCGCTGATGACATTACTTTAGGAAATTTGCCCCAATCCCCTGTCTGATGCTTCCTGGCATCGGCCTGTATATTTGTTAATGAGTTCTTCCCTGTTTTTTCAAATAACTTTGTCACAGAAAGACAGAGATCATATTGCATCAGTTTTCTATAGTGGTTCAGTATGGGGACCAGATGCTTATCAACTGCCTGTCCCTCTTTGACGCTATTGACAGTTTTATCAATGGCCTCCAGACTAAATGCGTCTATCCATGCGTTCTCAAGAACGAATCGGATCCGCATCATCTTCTTTTCAAATTCTTCTTTACTGGCCGTCTGCATTTTTACCCTCTGTTTCAATTATGAAATAAGGACTCATGCTGTGCCTGGAGGCATGGCCCAACAGTGCACCTGATGACGCCACCACGCACTCCGACATAACATTTCTCGGGGCCTTTTCAAAACGGGTCACGCAGAACCATGTCTGGAACTTCTCATGGTTATCACGGTAATATGCAGGGACTTCACTCAGGGCAGGCAATTTGTTTTGTGCCTGACACGCATATGCCCAATAACGCTCTGCTTTACCACTTCGTATCAGAAGTATCTTCGGCTCCCCGGTGCCCATAATGGTTTTAAGCATCTTGTCAGACACTTTGCTTCCCAGTTTCCCATACCATACATGACCGAATTCTTCGATGACCTGTTCATGTGCAGCAATCGTGCCACATTCAGGGGCAAAATTATCCGCAAAACGCAATGCTACGGTCTTCATGATGCCTCTTTTCTTTTGAACGATAACATCTGGTCTCGATAATATTCATATTGCTTTTGTCTGGCTTCGATTTCGGCGGGAAGGCCAGAAGAAATATCATTCAGCAAAACATTGAATGCAGTAATGGCATCTATTATATCTTTTTGTTTTTCAAGAGAAGGCAAAGGTATTGATACTCCAAGAATTAACGATGAATTCAAATCACCTCTTGCACCTTGCTTTCTTGATAATAATTCTTCATATTGAGCAGCAACACAATAATACACATATTGGTATAATGCTTTGCCTTCATCGATTATCATGTTCAAGCAATGCTGATTGGTTGTTGCCTCAATCTTATTTATAGCACATCTTCCAGCGGACGCTCCTGATATTGCCACTATAACACAATTCTTAGGAATCCATTTTGCCGCTGTCTCTTTAACTGCATTCTCTGTAATATAGGAATCAACCGCTGTTATATCATTAAATTTAACGTCCTGTGTTCTAATCCACGGAATAGTCCCATTTTCATAATATGCCTTGTTGCTCTTGTTAGGAGTGGCGCCAGATAAACTCTTTTTTACAACATATTGTAAAGGTACCATCGGCACATCATCGCCAAATGTCAGCAGTTCATCCCTGTAATACTCATACTGCTTTCTGCGAGCTGAAAGCTCCGCTGAAAGCTCCTGTCGAAGTAGCGTGAAATGGTCCAGCACGCGGACAATTTCACGCTGTACCTCCAAAGGAGGTACAGGGACTTCGAGTCCTTCAATAACACTTCTCGCCAATCTCGGAATACTTGCTTTTCGAACATTACCGTATATGATATTCTGCTTTGACAAAAAAACATGATACAGATAGCGCTGATCAAGTTCCTCTGTTTCGCAAATATAAAGACAATCATCCGCTGCCCAAAAGTCAACATCACTAAACCCAACATCACCGGCAGCACCAGCACTGATTATGAATACGGTTCTTCCGCTTCGATTAAACTGTGTATGATATCCTAACGGGGCAAGGCTATTCTGATAAACCGGATATCCTTCATCTGTTGAAAGGTTTTTCCGAATAACCCTAACTCCACGCTCCACAGCTGAAACATCGGATATTTTCTTATATTCCACCCCATCAGGGCACAGTTCCTGTATCAGTTCTTCGAGTCTGCTCATACAGTCTGCCCTCCTTCGATTTCCGCAATGATCTTATCAATCTCATCGCGCAGGACCTGCTCCCGTGCCACAATCTCCTTGATCTCGGCATTCAGCTTCACAATATCCACCTTCTCACGGGTGTCCTGCTTCTCAACATAAGTGCTGACACTCAGGTTATAGTTCTCGGCGGCGATCTTATCAGCATCCACCATCTTGACCGTATAGTCCACATCCTTGCGGTCCATGAAATACCTGTAGATGCTCTGGATATTCTCCTCAGTGAGCTTGTTCGAATTTGTCACCTTGACGCATTCTTTGGAAGCGTCAATGAATGTCACCTTATTATCCGGACGGTTCCTCTTTAAAATGAGCAGGCAAGTCGCAATGCTCGTTCCAAAGAACAGATTTTCCGGCATCTGGATCACAGCATCGACGAAATTGTTATCGATCAGATACTTACGGATCTTCTGCTCGGCTCCGCCACGATAGAAGACGCCGGGGAAGCAGACTATTGCCGCGGTCCCTTCAGGAGAAAGCCAGGACAACGCATGCATAACAAAAGCAAGGTCAGCCTTGCTCTTCGGAGCCAGGACGCCCGCAGGCGAGAACCGCTCGTCATTGATCAGGACAGGGTTTGCGTCCCCATCCCAGCGGACAGAGTACGGCGGATTTGATACGATAAGATCAAAAGGCTCGTCATCCCAATGCAAGGGATTGACCAACGTATCACCATGGGCGATGTCGAACTTCTCATAGTTGATATCATGGAGGAACATGTTGATCCGGCAGAGGTTATAGGTCGTGATATTGATCTCCTGCCCGAAGTATCCGATCTTTACGCCATCGTCGCCAAGGATCTTAGCACTCTGGAGCAGCAGAGAACCAGATCCGCAGGCCGGGTCGTAGACCTTATTCACTTTTTTCTTGCCGCCGAGACCGAGCAGCGTCAGCAGCCGGGATACTTCCTGCGGGGTGAAATACTCGCCTCCGGACTTACCGGCATTGGCTGCATACATGCCCATGAGGTATTCATATGTGTCACCGAACGCATCGATGGCGGTATCCTGATTGACACCGAAATTGATGCTGTTGATACCATTAAGGAGCTTTACCAGCCTGTCATTCCTCTGCTGAACATTTCCGCCCAGCTTATTGCTGTTCACATCGAAATCTGAGAAAAGGCCCTTGAAATCCTTCTCGGACTCTGTGCCCATTGCTGATTCCTCGATATGGCGGAAGACCTTCTCGAGCGTCTCATTCAGGTTCTCGTTGCTCCTTGCCCCGGCAACGACATTGCAGAACAGTTCAGACGGGAGGATGAAGAAGCCTTTCTCCTCAATGAGTCCGTCCCGCGCGGCCTCAGCGTCCTCGTCGGACATCTTAGCGTAATCAAAGGATTCATCGCCAGCCTCCCGCTCGCCCTTGTTGATGTAGTTCGTCAGGTTCTCGCTGATGAATCTATAAAAGAGCGTGGTCAGGACATAGTTCTTGAAGTCCCAGCCGTCAACGGATCCCCGAAGGTCGTTGGCAATGCCCCAGATGGATTTGTAAAGTTCCGCACGTTCCTGCTCGCGCCTGTTGTCGCTCATGTAATATGCCTCCGTCTTTAGTTCTTGAATATGGTCCGTTCCTCGACAGGCTTTTTGAAATAGTCATCGAAGAACGCCGCTAATATCTTTTCTGTTGCAATGGTCTTGGAAAGCCCTGATTCCTCACAGAATCTGGACAGCTGTTCGTGTACCGGTGAAGCCAGCTTGATGTTCAGGATCTTTGCATCCTTCTTTTCTCTTGGCATGGAAGGGCTCCTTTCATAAACGATATGAGATCATTATGCATGTATCATACCATTTATTTGTTGTATCGTCTACACGATTTGTTTTCTGCTTGAACATCAAGACTCGTATAGTGTTATGGCGATACGCTCCTGCAGCCAGTAGCTGCTCTTTTCCCTATGATGTGCTCTTGTGGCGTGCAGCATATGTTCCGTGTTCGAGAACAGAGCCATTCACGGAACACATTGCTACCGTATTTATGCTTCATCCTTTCTTTTGAACACCAGCAGTTCATCCCTGTAATATTCATACTGCTTTCTGCGAGCTGTAAGCTCTGCTGAAAGCTCTGCTGTAAGCTCTGTGAAGCAGTCCAGAATACGGATAATTTCACGCTGTACAGGAAGAGGAGGGACGGGGACTTCGAATTGCATAATTGCTCCCTTGTCTCCACGAGGCATCTTTGCTCCCTTGGCGTGCTGCATATCGTAATGGAAAAACATATCGGATGATAAGCAATAAAACAGATATCCTGAATCTACACTATTGTCCGAGCATATTACGAGCACATCACCATTTGTTCCACCATCATGTGTAGCTCTCCATATTTTTTTCAAATATGGACGAATGTTACCAATGAGAATATCCCCTTCATGAAATGCAATAACCTTGCCTTCTTCAGGCACATAATCAGATATTGTCTTCCCTTGTTTATCAGGCAAAAGATTATCTACGCTAACATAATTCTCAGCATCCATATCATCGGCATCGACTCTCTCAACCGAAAAATGAGCAAAATCGCCTAACGGCTTATATTCCACCCCATCAGGACAATACCTCTGCATCAGATCTTGAATCAACAAATTCTTCGCATCATCATCAAACGTCAGCAGTTCATCCCTATAATATTCATACTGCTTTCTGCGAGCTGAAAGCTCCGCTGAAAGCTCCTGTCGAAGTAGCGTGAAATGGTCCAGCACACGGACAATTTCACGCTGTACCTCCAGAGGAGGTACAGGGACTTCCTTCTCCTTCATTTTTGACCAATGTCGAGCATAAGACACATCCATCTGTATAGAATCCATGCAATAGTACAAGAATTTTGGAATAATAATAGATTTTATTGGGGCTAATACTTTTACCCCATCCGCGCCTTGAACAAACGCAAAATCTACATATTTTACCACACATGTATGGTCACCAAAGATAACATACTCATCTTTAGGAAAGCTACTTTCATTTGTATAACCACCGATGAAATCCTGCCCTTGGTCAATCACAGGATATAATCCATTCTCCAAATAATCATTCGACTTAATCTTCACAGATGGGGACAATGTCTTACAAACATCTCCAATTTTCTTATACTCCACCCCATCAGGACACAATTCCTGTATCAGTTCATCCAGTCTGCTCACGTCTCTTCTTCGCTCGGCCAAGTATTTCATCTCGCGATGTGCGCCGATGCGAGAACCTCCGTATAGGTTCTGTCAGAACTAAATATGTTTTTGCTCATATTCGAATGATGGGGCGTAACAAAAAAAGTCCTCTGCGTTATCGCAGAAGACTTATGATGATATATAAAAAATATGAGGTATCCAAATTTTTGTGGAGCCGCTGTTACATGGGGCTGATGAATGAGGGCTGGCAGTAGAGCCTTAGTGGGGTGAAGATATCATTTCTTTTTCGCCCATATATACGACAAAAGCAGAGACAGCTATAATAAACTCCCCCTCCATCGAGGAGGGGGAGCTGAAGCTCAGGAAATTATGCCCACTTGAGCGTGATAACGTTACCGAATGCATAATCATTATCTCCGGGATAACTATATGTGGTGCTCACACAGATATAATAGGTCCCTTTGGGCATTTTCGATTTCGTACAGATCTTGAGCTCCGACCCATTGGCAATCGTCTCGATCCTCTTACCCTTGGAGTTATAGATCGCTATGTTCTCCACGTTCGAATAATATCTGCCCCAATTCGATGCAATGTACAGCTTCTTTTTGCTGGTAGTCGTGATCTTGTACCACCTGCTGTAGTTCGCATTAGGGCTCTGAGCGATCCATAGTTTTGTGCCGGCCTTTAATGCCAGAGCCTTGGTCTTTCTGTAATTGGCCTTATTGGCCGTCGCCTTGAAAGAGTACTTGCACTTATCCGCCTCTACCCTGAGATAGTAGGTCCCCGCGTCCACTGCTACTGATTTGCTTTTGTCGCTGTAATTGACCCATCTGACACTGTTCTTGAAGGTGTAATTCACCGCATCACTTTTTGACTTGAAGATCCCGACTCCGCTATAATTATCATCGCTCTGGAGCGTAAATGTCAGCGCGCCAGACTTAGGCACAGTTATCATGTAATATGTCGACTTACCTGTATTGTAATTGTAAGATGCCTTTGCCCATGTCCCTGCATTAAGTGTCTTGATCGTATAGTCAGCAGCGGAGACAGGCGCCGGCATGAGCGCAATGACCAGCACCAGCATTGCCATGCACATGGACAGCAGTTTTTTCATTGTTCCTTTTTTCATTGATTATCCTCCTCATTAACGTTGTTCATGCCAACAAGAGCCGTCTGCTTGAGCAATATGCGTCCACTACCGCGGTGCATCCTATTGCTCATTGTATTTAGTATACAGCGATACAAGCCCATTTTCCAGACATATTTGGATGGTCGTCACGAGTTGTCGCTCCTGGCTGACATTTCACATTGCGGAGCACATCTCCACTATTTTTGCAGTTGCCGAATCGCAAATCATCAATTAATATTTTACGTCCATCTCTCCAAGATTGACGTCCACCCACTGGACAATAGTCTTGGCCAAGTATTCTGAAGCATGTCTACTGTTCAGACCTAGATCTCCGCAGCATTCCCTCTCATCCTACAATTATCTTTGAGACCAGTTAGAATTATCAACCGTACAATACCTCCAGACTTTTTATATTAAATATACGAACATGTCGCCGCTCTTCTCTTTACAGCAAACGCATAAAATGCTATGGTGCAAAAAAAGAAGGGAGGGACTTTACGATGGATGGCTTAGATGCATTCGACAGATTATATGGGACCTATGTCAAGGCCACCGCACTGCTGAAAGCTGCGCTCGACTACGAGGAGCTCAACGGCCCTGACGATGTACCGATGACTATTGTCGAAACAAGTCTTGAGATGATGCAGTCTGCAAGAGATGCCTGGGATGTCCTGGAAAAAGAGATATGCAGACCGAGAGAAGTAGAACAGGCATGATCAGTTCTATCTTATGGACGCAAACAATTTGGTTGTCGTAGAACTACATTTCAGGGGCTGCCATTACTGATACTGTGGCAGCCCCTGAAATGTTTCCAATTTGGTTGAGATATCAATAACGCACTGATTGTTATTATTATTTCTAATGTTCACGGACCGGATCCTATTTTCACGTGACCGGAGCATTCACATTGAGCCAAAAGAGCTGAATCCCATTTCTTTTCATTCCTGCAAAAGAGCTCTGAGTTCGTTGAATGTGTCCATTGCCGGCACTGTCCTGCCTTGCTCCGCATCCTCTTCCGAATCAGATAACAGCTCTAAGAGCTCCTTCCTTACTTTGACCTGCCAAACTTCTTCGTAAGATACGTATTTCAATTCATCTCTTCCGTCCATCTTAGTGGTCACCACTCCCTTTCTTTCCCCGTATTACCGTGAAAATTCACGCCATAGAATCATGAGATCCTCGATACGCTGATCGCCTCCCGGACTGCCATGATATCGGCCTGCCTTGTATAGATAAATTATATCGGTAATCGTCTGCGGGGGCAATTCGTTCGGCACTCCACCATAAAATCCTGCAGCTCCAGCTTTTGAATACCTGAAGCAAAATAGCTTTGATAGATGCTGCACGAAGGCGTTATAATATTTCAACAATGGTCCGTCGATGGGTACGGGAAATACGGCGGGATAAGTGAGAACCAAAGAGACGAATTTATTCTTACAATCTTGGAGAGGGGGCGGTAAAATGAATCCGATGTTTATACTCTTGATTTACTGGATTTATAAAGTCTGTAAATATGTAGCCGAGGGGAACGAGTGGAAAAGTCGTAGTGTTCAATCCGTGAGGCTAATCACAGCGAGAAACGAAAAGACCAAACACAGAGAAGAGTGGTCTAATAAGATGCACTTGAGGTATGGATATAAGTATGACCCGTGGTATCCTATCTTTATAGAAAAAGGAGAGCTGACTTTAGAAGAATTTGTAAAATGGAATAAATGGATTTGGGATAATTTGAAGTCGTGAGGAAAATAAAATGAGTGAGTATACCGACCAATACAACAAGAATAACTATGAAAGGATTACAGTTCGCGTCCCGAAGGGTGAGGCGGAAAAAATTAAGATTTTTGTCGCTGGCGGCGGCGAATCAGTCAACGAATTTATCAATAGAATCATCTCTTACCATGTGCCCGATTTTAAACGCATCAGAGAAGAAGATAAATAATGATTTTTACTATAAACAAAGCATTATTTAACGCACGTAATAGAAAACAAAATGTGAGTGAGAAAATATGCAGTACGCAATCTGGGAGGACTATTTCGTAAAGGTTGACAAGAAGCTCAAGGCTATTGTCAACAAGTGCCGTAAATACGGCGCTTCATTTACATACGATGTAGTTGGGGAAGATTATAGAGATGTTGGGGACGAAGAAAAATCCGATGTTCGGCGCTTTGCCATTATCGAAGTCGAAGCACTTATGAAGTTCGCAGGCTAGTTTTGGCTGTGGCGGAAGTCACGCCAAACGGAATATCATTAAGAAAGCAACACGATATCCACAACGGAAATCCCTGTGCACTTTCGTAATAGCGGGCGTATGTGTGGTCATTGCGGAATTAACTGCTGGAGAAAAGAAATCCTGATCATCCAGAACACAAGGGCTGGCATATTCGAATAGGACGGCAAGGCGTGCTGCAAGCTCTATACTGGCGGACTTGACGCAGAAGCTGTAGCTTCCGTATATGATATGCTCGTCTATACGAAAGAGACGAGCGGATGTGTGTGGACTGGCGGAACAGCCTTCTGGAACGTCAAAGAAGTTCTGGAAAGAGCTATCGAAATCAATCGGAAGGTCGGTCGCATTTATCAGGCCCATCCAGCCGCAAGGAGGTGACCTCAATTGAGAACATTTTTCATAAGCGACCTGCATCTGGGACACGCGAACTGTCTGAAGTTCGACGGCCGGCCCTGGGACACGGTAGAAGAAATGGACATGGATATCATCCGCCGCTGGAACCGGAAGGTCCGGAAGGAGGATCACGTTTATGTACTGGGTGATTTCGCCTATAAGAATCGCACGCCAATCGAGGACTATGTCAGGCAAATGCACGGTTTCATCCACCTAATCCGTGGGAATCACGACAAGCGCAGCGAAGAATATGAGCGCTGCTTCCGTGAAGTTACGGACTACAAGGACATGGTCGTCATGGCGGATGGGGTCAAATGCCGGGTGATCCTGAGCCATTACTTCATCCCTTTCTATGACGGAGCCAGGCATATGGCCTTCATGCTGCACGGGCATACGCATATGACATCCGAGTCCGTAATGGAGGAACGGATCAAAGAGAGCATCCGGGAAAAAGGGCTGCGCTGCGAGGCTTACAACGTAGGCGCCATGTGGCAGGACTACGAGCCTCAGACGCTGGAGGAGATCATCGCGAGGCAGGGAAGAAAGATCCCTCTCATATAAGAAAATACATACCAGGACCCTGACACAGGCGCTTGCAGAGATGCAGGCGCCTTTTTGGGGTCTCCAAAGTTTAGTGGGGTTTCACCAAGTTTTGGAGGGTCAGTCGTGAGGGGCTGACCGGAATTCCACCAAGTTTGGTGGGGTCCATAAGTAGGGTCTTGAACCTTTTATAAACAGAACAGATCCGCAAACACCGGCAAGCCGTTTTTGGCCTGCCGGTGTTTGCTTTGTATTGTATAAGACAATATCCTCATTAATGCGCAATACAAATAATGAAGCCCCCTAAGCTTTTGAGATAATTTCCCCCTTTTTACTCATCTTTTGTGCGAGAAAACACAGAAAGCATGTATAATAAAACATGTATCAAGAAGTAAACCTTCGCAGCTGATCAGAGGGGACATGCTTATGAAAAACCACAAAAGAGTATTGACGTTTTTGATGATTGCTCTCATAGTTCTTTTTTATGCTCCAAATCGAACTTATGCAGACACTTCCGGGGAGTCTTCTGCAGAAGCAGAAGAAATCCTTTACCAGAACCTGTTTTACTATAAGCTGATCGACAATGAGCTGCATATTACAAGGGCTTATGATGATCAGCATTTCAAGGAGGACGGCTCTCTGGATTATACCGACAGGTGTCTGATCACAAGCCTTTATATTCCCGAGACCCTTCCGATCGATGGTACTGAATATCCTGTGACTTATATAGACGGCAGCATAGGAAGTACAACCGGTGCCTTCAAGGGTTGTTTTAATTTGACTTCTCTCACTCTGCCGTCAAGCCTTAAGTCTATAGGAGACGCTGCGTTCCAGGGATGTGAAAATCTGACAAGCGTCCAGCTGCCGGAAGGACTTGAATATCTTGGAAGCAGTGCCTTTGGTGATTGTACGTCACTTCAGAGCATCAATATTCCCAAGGGCGTTCAAACACATCAATATGCCGGCGAGCAAGCCTATCGCGGCCCCCTTGCCAATACCCCTGTGCTGTCAAGCGTTGACCTGGAGGATGGCCGAACGACGATAGGCAATGGATTTTTCGAATACTCAGGAATCACAGAAATCATGATTCCTTCCAGTGTAACTGAGATCAACAAATATGCTTTCTATGACACTGAAAATTTAACCACTGTTACTTTTGCGGAGGATTCAGCTCTGCAGAAGATAGGCTGGAAGGCATTTAGCGAATCTGGGCTGACTGCTTTCTACATGCCGGAAACGGTTAATTATGTAGACGTAGGAGCCTTTGCCGGATGCACCCAGCTTCAGACTGTCCGCCTTTCCGCAAATATGACCTGCAATGCCAATCAGACAGAGCGCGGATATGACACGGGTGTCTTTTCAGGCTGCACTGCGCTGACCGACGTCATTTTCCCCGAAGGAATGACAAAGATTGGAAGATGCTGGTTCTTCGATTCTCCGATCACAAGTATCACAATTCCCGCATCAGTGACTGAGATAGAGGAGGCCGCATTCCGCTACTGCCTCAGCTTAAGCGAGGTCGTGCTTGAAGATGGCAGCTCGCTGGAGAAAATCGGGAAAACTGCTTTCATAAAAGATGGCGCTCTGACGAGCTTCAACTTCCCTGAGACGCTTAAAATTCTGGGAAATAACGCATTTGAGTCGACCGGCTTAACGGAAGTCATTCTCCCGGATTCCCTTGAAACAATGTATGCCGGTGTTTTCAACTCCTGTTCGTCTCTGACCAGTGTGACGATTCCGGCTGGCATGACTTATGAATGGGGAAATAATAACGGTGCTTTTGAGGGCAGCAATTCCCTTAAAACGGTCATCTTCAAGCCGGGGGTAGACAGTATAGACGCCGGACTCTTCGGTTGGAACGAAGGCATCGAGTCAATTGAAATACCGGAAGGCGTTACATCCATAGGCGCCCGGGCTTTTCGGCGAGCCTATAATCTCAAATCTGTCACTTTTCCGGCTTCTCTTTCCAGCATCGCCTCCGAAGCATTCAGTGATTGTACCGGCCTGGAGACGATGACCTTTCAAGGCAGCCGTCCGACAGTGAGCAGTTCCATCTGCGCGGGAGTTGAGGCAACAGTCTACTTTGGAACGTGGGACGAAGAACCTGACAACTGGGGTGGCACACTGACCTTTGTCGGAGATATCACAGCACCGGAAGAGCTTCAAATAATAGACTATGAGAAAGACACCTGGAACTTTAGAAACTATGAAGAAAGTATACCGTATGAGGATTATGCCAAATTTTTCACACCCGTTGTATCAAAACTGTTAAGTGCAAAATTGCCTTTCATTAAGGGCGATCCGGCAAGATGCTATGGAATGAGTATTTTGATTCCTTCTATAATGGACTATGGATTCCCTGAGAATTTAACCGGAAACGATATTCATTCATTGGAAAAGACAGCAGAGGTGAGAAAGTGGCTGAGATATGCTCATATTTCACAGTTTCTTCCGGATCTGACTGAGGAGGAGGCTGAAAATACCAATGATTATAACGGGTTGTATCGCGCAATAAAAAACAGCCTTGGCGGGACGGGGAACAAAGTTATTATAGCTATAGATGGTCATGAAGTCCTTCCCGTATCAATATTGAAGGATACAGAAGATGACGTCTGGATAGGAATATATGACTCTAACTATCCCAATAACTATGACAGCGATGCCGGGGAACCGGCCTATGCAAAATTAGTATTATCCGGCGAAAATGGTGATTACACAGAGTGTCATTATTACAGAAGCCTGGAAAAAGGAGCAGACAAAGCGGATAAAGAGCAGACTTTTAAGACTGTGTCTTACGTCACTTCGATCCAGAGTTTCATCAACGCATATAATAGCAAGAAAAAGATAGATTACAATGCCTGGATGCGTGGTAATGTGAATAGCAAGATATGCCGGCTGGTATATTTTCTCAATGATAATCGGGACGCTCTTATTGCCGGAGTAAATACCGTATATCCTATAAATATCAAGGACGGTGAAGGCGATACTGAGAACGGCGCCTTATACTGGATAAAAGATGACGATGATCAAATGACCATTTCCGGTGTGGAGCCCGGAAATGAAATCATACTGGCATCCGACACAAACAGTATATCCATAAAAGCTACCGGCACGGCGGACGTCTCTTTCCAGATCAACGAAAATCAATCACATGCGGAGCTGGCCATGGATACTCCAGGCTCGGTTGTGATCACATGCGTATCCGGAGAAGATAATGCTACCGAAGTAACGGCAGAGATAAGTGTTGATGATCATTCGTCCTTCAGCTTTGAGGACGGCCTTGTTTCAGCCACCGGAATTTCTGCCATTGACGTTACCGCTGTCTCAGGAGTTATTGACGAGTCTGGTAAAGTTCAGGGCGAGGTCGAGGAATATTCTGCGGATAACGTCGATCCATCCGCGCAATATACTGTCGCGGTCAATAAACAGCTTTCAACACCTGAGGTATCGTCTGTTACAAATGTTGTGGGCGGCGTAAAAATCACTTGGGAAGCTGTCCCCGGTGCAGAGAAATACCGCCTCTTCCGTAAGACCTACAATGTTTCTACAAAAAAGTGGAGCAAATGGGCGAACCTTGCGGATACAACATCTGTCCAGTACACTGACAAGACTGCAGTGACCGGAACAAAGTACAAGTACACCGTGCGCTGCATCTCGGCGGACGGCAAGACTTACACGAGCTCATTTGACAGTGCCGGTAAGAACATTACTTATGTCGCGGCGCCGACGATCAGCAGCCTTAAAAATGTGAACGGCGGCGTGAAGGTCGTATGGCCCAAGACAAAGGGAGCCTCCAAGTACCGCGTCTTCAGAAAGACCGGCAGCGGCAAATGGACGAAGCTCACGGATACAACTTCCACCACCTACACGGACAAAAAGGCTTCGAACGGTAAGACCTATGCCTATACCATTCGCTGCCTGAACAGCTCGGGGAAGTATGCAAGTGCTTATAACACGACTGGCAAGTCCATCACCTATGTTCAGAGACCGGCAATCAGCAGCCTGACGTCTCCGAAGAC
>ODAI011695920.1_pt1 | contig 21437 bp, 19 predicted proteins | sample 1539321 | NCBI WGS metagenome assembly ODAI01 (sample SAMN02144231, study PRJEB22623) | gut metagenome | biome: sheep rumen | host: Ovis aries | place: New Zealand | reverse complement strand
TGCAATGTTTCTTGCAATAACTGCTTTCATAGATTCGTTAAGACGAATGGTCATAATAAATCCGCGGTAACTTCCGTCGTCTGAATAAATTGCAGTGTAGGTTCGTCTTTGTGGACCAGATGGACCTTGATCATCTTCTGTGTAATAGCCTGATGGATGAGAAGAAAAGTCGGGAATGGTTCCATCGTAAAGGCTTCCTATAAGTTCGTGATGGGTGTGATACCTTCGTTTTAGATTTGATTCAACAATAGAAATAATGTCTACATCGCTTAGCTCTTGAACAACACGGTCCATGTAAGCAGTTAATTCTTCTTCTGAATAATCGTCAGTAAAGCGATACAGTCGAGTAATAAGTTCTGCAGTGTTTTGTAAACTTTGACTAAAGTCCTTTTCAAGTGCATGAATACTTATAAAAGCTCCTCCTGCACTCAGTAAAAGAGTAACGGAAATAATAAGTATAAGTTGTGTTCTGCGTATTTCCCTACGAAGTGAATTCAAGTTGTCGTGCTTTTTCTTGTTCATAGAAAACAGTATATCTTAAAAAAGGCCTTTTTGAAAGTTTAGAAAGTAAAAAAAGTGAACAAAAGAATTGTATATTTTTTTGACTGTGATATGATGCTGTCATAACGTATTTCTTGTGAGGACAAAAATGGAATATGCACATTTGCTTGAAGCGACAATGTTGGTCTGTTTCGGATTTTCGTGGCCGCTGAATGTTATTAAGGCTTACAAAGCCAGAACTGCAAAGGGAACAAGTCTTGCCTTTATCATTTTGATAATTACAGGCTATGTTGCGGGAATTAGCGCAAAAGTTTTGAACGGTCAGTTCAATTATGTGCTGGTCGTTTATTTTATAAATCTTGCAATCGTGCTTGCAAACGTATTTGTATACATTCGCAATAAAGCACTTGATGCAAAAGCTGCCATAAAAAAGGAGGAACCTATGACAAATTACACTTATTCTTTTGATGATCTTTTAACAAGTCGCACTTCTACTAAAGAACTGCAAGGAGAAGTTATTCTGTTTGGAACAGGAGTTGATACGGTTGTTCCAGTAGAAGCTCTTGCTAAAGAGTTTGACTTTAACTTTGCTCTCTACAACAAGAGTGACAAATCGGTAAGTGTTGCAAATGCATGTAATGTTTTCAAAAATACAATCGCTCCTCTTAAACCAGAAGGAATTATTATTCACTTGGGACAGAACGATAAAACTGCATTTAAGTCAGACGCTGCTGCATTCGATGCAAACTACAGCCAACTTTTGAAAACGGTTCGTCTGGTAAACAAAAAATGTCGCATTGCTTTAGTTTCTGTAGAAAATCCCTCAGGAGACTCTACGGTTAATGCAATGAATGAACACATTCGCGCTCTTGCTGAATCAGAACATGTTGATTTTGTAAGTATAGAAAATGCTCAGTTGTGGAACCCCAATGCAACAAAGGCTGCTGTTAAGTTTGCTTACGACATGGGCTTGAACATAAGAAAACCGCTTCGTTCTGTAGCAGAGATTGTGTACAGTTGGCTGTCTCACAATGTGTCACAGGCAGAAACGGTTTCAAAGGTAGTGTAAGTTACACTGAATGTTTTTAGAAATGCACGCGAATACCGGCGCTGATTCCATTGTAGAAAGTATTATTGAACCAGCTCTTGTATTGGCGTGTGTCTATGTGACGCCAAGAAGCAAAGACTTCAAAGTTGCGCCAAACCATAAATCCTACTTCAAGAATTGATTCAAACATAAATAAATCTTGTGCGTTTTCGGTTAGACAGTGAAATTGCGGACGCCATTCAAGCAAAAGTGGTTTTATGGGGTAAGACCGAACAATAAAGCCAAAGTTTACACCGTCAGCTTTGACAGAACCGTACCAGTGATCCCACTGTATTACAAATGCCGCCGAAATCATGTTGGTTTGAATGAGTGCAAGTTCTCCACCTAAGCGTAAGTTTCCTGCATCGTTGCCGTTTACTCCAAAGAGAGATGCGCTTTTGCAGTAGAGTGTGTTTTCAAATACGGGGCCAAAGAACTTAAACAAATATCCTTCAAAGCGACTTTCGTTTCCAATATCAAATCCATCCATCCAGAAAAGAGATGTGTCTGCAGCAAATCTGAATACACGCGTTTTTACTGTTTCTGAAGGTTCTATGTTTTTTTCAAAAGAGCTATCTTTACTTTCGTAACTTGCTTCAAAATTTGAACTTGCACCAAAGTCACCGAACATAAGGTATTTGCCTTCAGCTGCGTAAGGGTAGGGTTGGAAAGTAACAGTAATGTTATTAACGAGCCATACGCCTGTCATTATTTCAATAAGTAAGTCTGCAAAAAAATCTGCAGGTGAATCGTAAGATACTGTTGTTGTGGTTACATGACGAGCAAGTGGAGTTACGCTAGCTTCTTTTCCAAACTCGAATGCCATTTCCGAAGCGCTTACGCTGTTCAGTCCAAATAGAAGTGTAAAAATAAGAATAATTCCTTTTAGTGTCTTGTGTTTCATGCTGCCTTTCCTCTCTTATTTTCTTGCAACTATAACCATAGTTTTTGCATTGTAGTCATAGTTTTCTTTATTGAATCCGCCGTAAACGCTTGCTTCTTTAAATCCATTTTGAAGTAGTAAATCGCGAAGCTGAGCGGCAGAATATAACCGTTGAACAAATTCGTGTTCGGTTCTAGTTCCGTCGGTATCATCAATAAGAATCCATTTAGATCGTAAACCTTCCCACGCACCGTCTACGGTAAATTGCGTAAGAACTGTTTTCCCTGCTCTTTTAAACCACTCTCCTTCGGTAAAGTAACGGATTGCGGTTTCTCTACTTATACATTCTAGTATAAATGTTCCGCCTTTTTTAAGTGCTCTTGCAATACTTTTGACAATTTTCATGTCATCGTTTACAGAACTGCAGTAACCAAAAGAATTATACACATTGATTGCAGCGTCAAATTTCTGTCTGCTTTTGAAAGTTCTCATGTCATGGTTTATGAGCGTAAGAGCCAGGCCTTCTGCCTCTGCACTTTCTTTTGCAGCATCAAGATAAGGCTGGGTAATGTCTACTCCCGTTACATCCATGCCACATTTTGCTAGTTCTACACTGACTCTTCCCAAAGCACAACAGGCATCCAACACTCTGCTTTGTGGCGGTAAGTCTGCAAGTGCAAGGCATGCTTCTGCAATTCCCTGTGCTTCTGCCCAGTGCTGTTCATCAAACATAATGGGAGCATAGGTAAGCCAAAAGCTTTCGTCTTCAAACCATTCCACGCTAGTCTTCCGTAACAAAATATGATTTTGTGCAGTTACAGATAGGACACTTCCACTCGTCAGGTAACTGGTCAAAGGGAGTTCCTGGTGCAATACCGTTTTCTGGATCTCCTTCTTCAGGGTTGTATGTGTATCCGCATATTTTGCATGTTTTCTTTTCCATAAAAAACTCCTTGTAAAAGTGTAGCACACACACACTTTCCATGCAAGGCTTGTCTTTTCTACTTGCTTTTTTATCTATAAGTGTGTATACTTGTTTCTATGTCTGAAAAGGACTTTACCGTTCTAGATCTTTTGGATTTAGATTTGCATGGCTATAACTCTCTCAACTTGCAATGTATTGCAGGACGGCGTGGGCTTTCGCGTAAGCTTACCATTCCCGACATTAACCGTCCAGGTCTTGCACTGTCAGGCTTTTTAGATTCTTTTGCTTACCAACGAGTTCAACTTTTTGGTCGCGGAGAGTATGCGTATTTGCAAAAACTTGAAAACGAAAACAATTACGAATCTATCCGCAAGATTTTTTCTTTTGAAATTCCTTGTGCAATTTTTACTCACGGATTGCAACCCAGCGTAAACTTTCTTTCCATAGCAGAAGAAAATGCTTGTCCTATTCTTTCTACTAACTTGGAATCAACTGATTTTTCGACTCGACTGCTTCGTGTTTTTTCAAATATTTATGCTCCTAAAAAAACAATGCATGGTGTTTTGGTTGAAGTGTACGGTATTGGTATTCTTCTTACCGGAGAAAGTGGTGTTGGTAAAAGTGAAACGGCACTTGAATTAGTAGAACGTGGACATCGTCTGGTTGCAGATGATATTGTAGAGCTTCGTTGTGTTAACGGTAATACAGTTCTTGGTCAGGGTGCAAATAAATTCATAAGTCACCACATGGAAATTCGTGGCTTAGGCATTATTAACATTTCGCAACTGTATGGCGTTGGTGCTATTCGTGAACAAAAAGAAGTGCAGTTAGTGGTAAAACTGGAAGCATGGAATCAAAATAAAGTGTACGACCGTTTAGGAACAGAAACCCACACTATTGACTTGTTGGGCATAAAGGTTCCGCTTATTGAAGTTCCCGTTAGACCAGGTCGTAACATTCCCATCATCATAGAAGCGGCTGCAATGAATGAACGCCTTAAGTCTATGGGAGTGTACAGTGCACGGGAGTTTAATCAAAACGTACTCAAATGGATTGAGTCTGGAGAGTCTCAGTCAGCTTATTATACAAGAGATGATTCTTACTAAAGGATGAAACAATGGTAGAGAAATTGTTGACCGTACGGAACAGAGCCGGAATCCACGCTCGCCCTGCAGCATTGATTGCTCAGACTGCAAACCGTTTTGCTGCTGAAGTTACGTTGGAACGCGACGAAACAAGCGTCAACGCAAAGTCAATCATGGGTGTTATTACAATGGCGGCCGGATACAACACAACGCTCACTCTTAAAGCAGAGGGCGCTGATGAACAAGAAGCAGCAGAAGCAATTTTTGCTTTATTTGAATCAAAGTTTGAGGAGGAGTAAGTATGAAAAACCTTACTGACCGCCAGCGTGAAGTGCTGGATTACATTGCACAGTATACCGAAGAAAACGGATATCCCCCAACAGTGCGTGAAACAAGTGAACGTTTCGGTGTTTCTTTGCGTGCCATTCAAGACCGTATTGCAGGCCTTCAGAAAAAAGGCTACCTTTCTCTGAGCGAAAAAAAGTCTCGTTCTTTGCGAGTCCTTATTGACGAGCGCACAGACAAAAAGAATGCCTTTGTTGCAAAAGTTGCTGTTTTAGGAACTGTTGCCGCAGGAAAACCTCTTTTGAGTGAAGAAAACATAGAGCGCTATATCAGTGTTGCAGAACCTTTAGTTCGTCCTGGAAAGAATTATTTTGCACTTCATGTTCGTGGAGCAAGCATGATTAACGCTGGTATTCTCGAAGGAGACTTGGCTCTTGTTGAACAGTGCACCGATGCCGTTGACGGACAGATTGTTGTTGCTGTGGTAGACAATGCTATTACACTTAAGCGCTTTTTCCGCGAAATGAATCGTGTTCGCTTGCAGCCCGAAAACCCCGACTATCAGCCCATCTACAGTCAAGATGTGCGCATTGTTGGTGTTCTTGCAGGAATTGTTCGCACTTACTAAAGCTTATGGCAGAACCCGAGCTCTATCTTTTTACCGGTCCTGAACTGGGTGAAAAAAACGAAGCTATTGCAAAACTCAAAGCCGATGCCCGCACCAAATATGGAGCAGTTGATGAATACTCCTGGTATGTGGGTGATACGAGCGTAAACGATGTTGTGTCTCAGCTCTTAAACGAAAGTCTTTTTTCTTCGGCAGTGTTCATTGTATTGCGTAACGCCGAACTTATAAAAACTGCTGCAGATATTGAACAAATTGCTTCGTGGGCAAAAGGTTCTGCTGGAAAACCTAACACACTGGTACTTGTTTCTGACAGTAACGGTGTGGAAAAAAAACTAGAAGCTTGTGTTCCCTCGTCACATAAAAAAATCTTTTGGGAAATGTTTGAAAACCGCAAGTCTCAGTGGGTTCAAGACTTTTTCCGTAAGAATGGATTTGGCGTTTCAGCAGATGCTGTTGATGCCATTCTTGAAATGATAGAAAACAACACAGAAAGTCTTAAAGCTGAGTGTTCACGGTTTTTCTATTGTTTCGAAAAAGGTCATGTTGTTAGCCTTGAAGATGTAGATAAAATTCTTTCACACAATCGCGAAGAAGATGCTTTTACTCTTTTTGCCGCTATGGCTTCTCCTTCAGAGTCGGTTCAAGAACGCTTAGAAACCAGTGTTGGAATCCTTCAGAAAATACGCCTTTCTCGTAGTTCTGCAAGTCGTCCTTCAGGAATTATTTCGGGGCTTACCTATTGCTTTAGACAGTTACGCTTGTGGCATAGTCTTCATGCAAATAGAGCAGTGCCTTCAGACAAAGATTTAAAAGCTTCAGGCTTTACCAGTAAAAAGAAAATTACTCAGTACGAAAATGCTTCTCGTGTGTGGAACGCAGGACAGACCGCTTCTGTTATTTCACTTTTAGCTTCTACTGACATGGCTTTGCGAGAGTCGGGAACTACCCTTGAAGATGTTCAACTGTTCCGCATGCTCTATGCTATTGTTGTAAAAAGTGGCTTGTACTGTGCTACTTACGAAAAACAAATCTGCTAAATAAAAATCTGTTATATAACACGCTGTATATGGCATTTAGAAAAAGTATCGCTTATATTTTAAGACATGAAAACGACACACATTTTATGGACAACTTCTTTTCTCATGTTGGTTCTTGCAGCTTTCCCTGCATGTTCTAAATCTTCTGGCACAAAAGCACAGACTCTTTCTGAACGACCACAAGGAACTCCTCCCGAAAAACCAAGTGGCTCTCGCCCTCAAGGTGGACCTGGTTCGTCTTCAAGTGCGGACATTACTTATGAAGGCGCAACAGAAATAACTTCTGAACAAACGCAAGCAAACGCTGTGTACGCAACAGAAAGTTCAGACAAAAGTGCTCTCCTTATTGCAACCGACAAAACAGTCAGCATTACCAACCCAACGGTAAGTAAAAGTGGCAGTTCTAACGGAGGTGACTCTTGCAACTTTTACGGTTTGAATGCTGCAGTTTTAGTTAAAGATGGTAGCACAACAACTATTACCGGGGGAACAATTAACTCTGATGCTTCTGGGGCAAACGGTGTCTTTTGTTATGGCGGTAATGGTGGAAAAAACGGTGGCAGTGGAGACGGAACAACAGTTGTTATTCGTGACACAAAGATCACTACCACAGGAAGCGGTTCTGGTGGCATTATGACAACTGGCGGCGGTATTACCAAAGCATATAATCTTACGGTTACTACAAGTGGGCAATCGTCTGCAGCCATTAGAACAGATCGTGGTGGCGGAACAGTTACTGTTGACGGAGGAACATATACATCAAACGGTTTGGGTTCACCTGCAATTTATTCTACCGCAGACATTACTGTGTCAAACGCACAACTGATTTCAAATCTTTCGGAAGGAGTTTGCATTGAAGGTAAAAACAGCATAAGTCTTACTAACTGTACACTGACGGCAAACAACACGAAGCGTAACGGTAATGCAAAGTTTGTAGATACCATCATGATCTATCAGTCAATGTCGGGCGATGCAGATAGCGGAACATCAAGTTTTAGCATGACTGGCGGAAGTTTAATAAGTAAAAACGGACATGTCTTTCATGTAACTAACACCAATGCAATTATCAATCTAACTTCTGTTGCAGTGGTAAATGAAGATGAATCAAAGGTTTTACTTTCAGTTTGTGCAGACGGTTGGAATGGAGCGTCAAACATTGCAAGTGTTAATGCACATAAGCAAGAACTTGAGGGTGTAATGCTTGTTGGAAGTGATTCAAAATTGACCCTTAACTTAAGTGACCATTCTTCTTTTGTAGGAACAATAAGCGGCAACATTGTTAATGCAGCAGGTGATGTTGTTTCAACTCAAGTAGGAGAAGTTTCTGTTGTTCTTGATGCAACAAGTACTTGGACTTTAACCGCAGATACATACATAAGTTCTTTTACAGGCGATGTGTCTTGCATTAACAAAAACGGCTACACACTCTATGTAAATGGAAGTGCACTGTAGAAAGCAAAAAACTTTTGTGTTACACTTACTGTATGAAACGACTGTATGTTTTTGCAGTAAGTGTAATTTTTTTATTTTTACACAATGCCTTATTTGCACAGTCAGAACTTTTTCTCTTACCCCAAGGTTTTGAAATTCCTCTTTGTGCAGAAGCGCATGAAGATTCACCTGATCACGAAATCCACGAATACTCAGCTTTTACACTGTGCTACAGAGAAAGTTATGAACTTGCTGAATGGGTGTGTTATGAACTTACTCGCGAAGAACTTACAAAAAATGTTAAGCGTACAAACTCCTTTCGTCCAGATGAAGCAATTACCACTGGCAGTGCAAGTTTAGAAGATTATCGCAATTCAGGTTATGATCGCGGACATCTTGCTCCTAGTGGAGATATGCTTTTTAGTCAAGAAGCAAATCTGGATTGTTTTTTACTAAGCAACATTACTCCACAAAATGCTTCGTTTAACAGTGGCATTTGGAATGAATTAGAAAATCAAGTTCGCCGTTGGGCAGAAGAGTATGGTCGTGTTTTTGTTATAACAGGTCCTGTTCTAGAAAAAAGCCCAAGTGAATATCAGACAATCGGAAGTAACAAAGTTGTTGTTCCTGAATACTTTTACAAAATTGTTTTAACTCCTGTGTATGCAGATGAAGCAGATGCACTTACTCCCCAAGACTGCTCTCGTATTATCGTTAGCGCTTACATTATCCCCAACAAAAAATGTAGTGATCGCTTTTGGAATTACAAAGTGAGTGTTAGTGAAGTTGAGCGTCGTACAGGCTTAGATTTTTTCTCTTTACTTGATTATTCAGATTGATCTGGCTTTGGCATATACTCGACATACTTTTGCATTTGAGATTCGCTGGTAATAGTGTAGGTAATAGAACTTTGCTTTTCGTAAGAAGAGAACCACTTGTGTTCGTAATCTTGAATGTAAAAATAGTAAGTTCTTCCGGGAACGAGCTTGTCGTAAAAAGAATATGTTTTTGCATCTAAGGCTTTGCTTCCAAACAGTGGCTCCCATGTTTTTCCGTCTTGCATAAAGTCCCAGTTTTGTTCATTTACAACAAAGAACTGTAAGTTGTTGCCCTTGACGCTTGCTGTAATTTCAATGCCCACAGAATCTTCGGGAACGCTAAAACATTCGTACAGTCCTTGTTCAGCCTGAAGATAAACGGTTTCTTTTGCAATAACGTTGGGAACAATTATGTTTTCTTCATGTCCTTTTTTTAGAGCATCTGCGTATCCTGCTTCGTAACCATCTTTTCGTCCTCTTTCGTAAATATCACTTTGAGCCTGTCTTTTTCCGTCAGAAAGTCCTGCTTCGTATCCCGATTTATGCCCCTCGTTTATGCCAGCTGCCATGCCGTTTGAAAATCCACGCTGGTTTCCTATAAAAATGCCTATAATTCCGCCGAGAGCTAAAAATCCCACCGCAAGAGCAAGTGCTATTCCTATAAATCGTTTCATAATGCAAGTATAGCTTAATTAATTCATCTTACACAATAAGATATGCCAAGTGCTCCACTTGAATTGCACCCCTGTTTTGTGATAATATACTTTGCTATGACCGCAAACGAATTACGTTCCAAATACATTGAATTTTTTAAGTCAAAAGGCCACGCTGCAATTAGCGGACAGAGCCTTATTCCCGAAAACGATCCTTCTGTTCTGTTCACCATGGCAGGAATGCATCCGCTCGTACCTTATCTTTTGGGCGAAAAACATCCTGCGGGAACTCGTCTTACCGACTATCAGAAATGTATTCGTACAGGAGACATTGACGAAGTTGGAGACCCCAGTCATCTTACCTGTTTTGAAATGTTGGGTAACTGGTCTTTGGGCGACTACTTTAAAAAAGAATCTATTGCATTCAGTTACGAATTTTTGACAAGTCCTCAGTGGCTTGCTCTTGATCCGCGTAAAATTAGTGTTACCGTTTTTGCAGGAGACGAAAGCGCTCCTCGCGACGAAGAGGCTGCTGGTTACTGGAAGGCCAACGGAATTCCTGAAGACAAAATTGCATATCTTCCTGCAAGCGACAACTGGTGGGCAGCAGGTCCAACTGGTCCTTGCGGTCCTGATACAGAAATTTTCTACTGGGTTGGAGAAGACTTGCCTCCTCTCGGTTCAAACAAGGGAACTGACAGTGCCAACTGGATGGAAATTTGGAATAACGTCTTTATGCAGTACAATCGTGCAGAAGACGGAACACTTTCTAAACTGCCTAAACAGAATGTTGATACAGGCATGGGTCTTGAAAGAACTAACTGTATTCTTCAGGGAAAGACAAGTGTTTACCTTACTGAAGTATTTCAGCCTATTATTGCAAAAATTGGTGAACTTTCTTCATATTCATATGGAAGTGACGAAGAAAAAGACAAGAGTGTTCGCATTATTGCAGACCATATCCGTGCCGCAGTCTTTATCTTAGGTGATCAGCGTGGTGTTACTCCTTCTAACTTGGGAGCTGGTTATGTTTTGCGCCGCATTATCCGTCGTGCAGTTCGTCATGGACGCAAGCTGGGAATTGAAAACACATTCCTTGCTGGTATTGCAGAAGTTGTTATTGCTAACTTTAAGAATGCATATCCTGAACTTGAAGCAAATCACGAAAAAATTACTACTGAACTGACTAAAGAAGAAGAAAAGTTTAGCGACACCCTTAAAAAAGGTGAGGCAGAATTCCAAAAGTTGCTTCCTAACCTTATGAAAAATCCCAAAAAAGAAATCAGTGGAAAAGTTGCTTTCCGTCTGTATGATACTTTTGGTTTCCCTGTAGAACTGACTCAAGAACTGGGTGCAGAACATGGCTTTACTGTCGATTTTGAAGGTTTCAAAGAAGCAGAAAAAAAGCATCAAGAAGCATCAAAGAGTCTTGACGCCGGAGCTGCAAAAGGTGGCCTTGCAGAACAGAGCGATATTACCACTAAATACCACACAGCAACTCACTTGCTACAACAGGCATTGGTTCAGGTTTTGGGTAATGAAGTTGCACAAAAGGGTAGCAACATCAATAATGAACGAATGCGCTTTGACTTTACCTTTAGCCGTCCTATGACTAAAGAAGAAATTCAGCAAGTTGAAGACATTGTTAATCAGAAAATCAAAGAAGATCTTCCTGTTACTATGGAAGTTATGACTTTGGAACAGGCTCAGGCAGAAGGTGCTCGTGCGCTCTTTACCAACAAATATGGCGAAAGCGTTAAAGTGTATACCATTGGCCGTGATCCGAAAACAGACTGGTTCTCAAAAGAAGTGTGTGGTGGACCTCATGTTCAGCATACAGCTCAAATTGGCGACTTTAAAATTCAGAAGGAACAGTCTTCTTCTGCTGGGGTGCGTCGTATTCGTGCTGTTATTAGCGGAGGGCTACCCCTCGATAAATAAAATCCTCCTGTAACTTACTTCAATGCAGGTGGTTATATCAGTGAAGCCTGGAGGAACATGAGTTCTTCCGTTACTACTATATTTGTATAGAGGTGTATAAAATGAAACGTGTTGCGATTGGAATTGCACTTATGCTGACCGTTGCAGTCTCTGCTTTTGCACAGAATGATCTGCAGCCCCTTGCTATTGTCAAGGTAAACAAATCTGAAACAATCACGTTAAAGCAACTGAAATCTCGTGTTGGCTATGAGCTTAAAAAGTATGAAGCTTATGGCATTACGTCTTTTACTACGGAACAGAAACAGCAGCTTCTTGAAACTATGATAGACGAACGTCTGATTGTTCAGGCTGCAACTCGTGACGGAATTGCCGCATCGGTAACCGACACTATGGTTGATCAAGCTTTCCTTTCTCAGATTGCACAGAGTCTGGGTGTTCAGCTTACAGAAGCTCAGTTGAGTGATCTTATTAAACAGCAAACCGGTAAAACCTTGCAGGAATACATTCTTGCAAATACGGGCATGACTCTTGCAGATTTTAAGGCAAACCTTAAGAATCAGCTCATCATTCAGCAGTATGTTGTTGCAAAAAAGCAGAACGAAATTCAGTCTGTTGCCGCAACAGATGCAGAAATCCGTCAGTTCTATGACATCAACAAGGCAAAGTTCATTCAAGACGATATGATTAGCCTCTTCCTCTTTGGTGTTCCAAAAGGAAATGATGCTGTTGCTGCACGGGCCGCTGCTGTAGACTACCGCAACAAGTATATTGCAAACACAAGCCTGCGCACTACTTGGGAAAACTCTTCAGACAATGGCACTAAGTTCTATGCAGAAGATCAGCTTATTCCCAAAAATGCAAGCGCTCAACAGCAGTTGGGATGGACTCAGGAAAACTTTACTAAACTGTTTGCAAGCGATATTGGTTATGTAAGTGAAATTACAGAAACAGCAACTAACTATCAGTTCTATGCTGTTCTTAGTAAATATGATGCAAAGATGCTTTCACTGAGCGATTTGGTTCAGCCCAACACAACTGTTACCGTTTACGAGTACATTCGCTCTGGTCTTACTCAGAACAAAATCAGTGAATATCTTGCAACTGCAGCTCAGTCTCTTGCAGACGAACTTGATACATCTGCAAATGTAGAACGCAAAAAGACTGGTGCAGATCTTACCAAACTGCTTGAGGGTTGGTAAGTGTCACGTAGAAAATCACGCGTACTGGCATTACAGGCTCTCTACTCATACGATGTGGGTGGAGTGCCTTTAGACCAGTTACTTACCTTTGACTGGGACTCAAAAGATTTGCTCTCTTCTGCTTCTGAAAATGAAGAGAGTCTTGCTCCTGATAGCGATTCTTATGATCTTGCTCGCATTATAGTTTCGGGAACAATTAATCATCTTGAAGAAGTTGACGGTCACATAAAAAATCATCTGTCTGCAAACTGGGATATGGAACGCATTAGCCGAGTAACACTTGCTATTTTGCGCATCAGTGTTTATTCACTCTGTTACTTGTCAGATATGCCTGCCTCAGTTGTTATTGACGAAGCCATTTCTCTTGCCAAAGATTATGGAAGCGATGATTCCTTTAAGTTTATAAATGCCGTCCTTGATAACATCAGAAAAGAACTTGCGGTGTAAACATTTTTTCGTACGGATTTTTCTGTCTCTTTTTCTTGCCCTTACTTTGGTAAGCATACAATCATGTTCTTCTCATTCAGAAGGTGCATCCTTTACTTCGCGTTTAGATGAAGTAGATGCTTTTATAAGTGCAGGCGATTTTTCTGGTGCTGTAAAGTTGCTTGCAGATGTTTCCAAAGAAGCCTACAGTGCCTATTCTCGACTGGGTGTGTACAAGCGTTACATGCTCTTAGGCGAAAGTGAACGTGCAGAAAAAGTTTTAGTCAAAGGACTTAAAAAACTTCCCCACAATCCAGAACTGAGTGCAGTTTATGCAGATTTTCTTTTACGCCAAAACCGTCTCCGTGAAGCAGTGCGTGTTTCAGCTTGTCTTTCGGGAACAGAATACGGTTCGTTTTACTCTGAAGCAGTCTTGCGTCTTTTGGCAACAGGAACAGTAACCGAAGATCAGGCTTTTAATCCTCCCAAGAGACAGAAAAAAAATCAGCAAGTAAATGTTCAGCCACAAATGTATCATCAAATGCGCTTTGTTCCCCTCTATGCAGATGCTTACAAGGCAGCTGGAGACTGGCGTTGGATGGGAAATGCACTTACTCTTTGTATGATAAATGGCGATACAGAACAGGCTTTGTCTTTACGACCTCGTGCCTTACATTCGCTTCAAGAAAAACTTTTGTGGTCTTTTGTTCTCTACGATACAGAGCGTTATGCAGAATGTCTTGAGGTTTTGCTTTCTGCTCGCGATGCTCTGCACATTACTTCTTCAACTCTTGCAAGTCCTATTGCCCAATCGCCTTCGCAGCGAGAAAGTGTTGCAACGTATTTTGAACTAAATGCACTTTTGGCAGATGTCTACTACATTTTAGGAAGTGATGATGCTTCTGAAGTAGAACGAACAAAACTTATTGCAGAACTTTCTCAAGTTAGTGCATCTCTTTTGCCAGACTCTTTTGCAGTTCATGTTATGCCACTGGTTTATCTTAACAGTATTGCTCACGCCCGTGCACAAAACAATGCTCTGCATCAGTACCAACTGTTAGAAATTGCGCTTGAAGATTTTAGTTCTAACCGAGATGTACTTGCTGCCTTTGGTCAGTTTGCGCTTGATACTGCATCTCGTCCTCCAGAAGACGAACTGTTAGTTCAATTGCGTGAAGCAGGGTTACGCACTCAAGCTATGGAAGAAGCCGATAGAGTTCCCAACATTGCTTTGGAAGAAGCGCTCTCTTATGTTGACACATCTCTTGAACAAAAACGAGATGTCTCTCTTGTTGTTCTTCGAGAAGAATTAAGCGATGCCTCTAATGCTTCAGAACGCAAAGAAGTAAAAATTGCTCATGCCTGGAAACTTTTGGAACGCGAAGAAACAGGAACAAATTCCTATCCTCCAGAAGTGCTTTCTTATGCTCTTAGTCGTTTGCTTGACTGCGGTTCTTATGATGATGCTCGCGATTTATTCTTCCGAACTCTCTATGCCTCTTTGGGTCAAGACTATGATTTACAAACTCACCCCGAACAGCTGTCTTTGTGGCAAGCAGAATATGCTGCTTACTTTGCAGGTTGTGACGGAAACGCAAAACTAAGTCGCACTTTGTATGCTTACATTGCAGACACCTTTGCTAACCGAACAGCAACCTTACATTCTGCGGGGCAAAACGAATCTGTGGTAAATGCACTGGTTAACCTTGCGCTTATTCAAGCCAGTTGTAGCGAAGACACCCTTGCTTTGCAAACACTTAACAAGGCTTCTGCTAAAACTCGCTCTTTCCGTACAAAAGCAGAAATTTTATATAGACTTGCACTTTTGCATAGGGGACTGGGAGACAAACGCAATGCCTTGCGCTCTTTACAGTATGCACTTTCTCTTAACCCCAGTCTCGGAAAAGCCCGTCTCTTACTTAAAGAATTAGAAAAGTAAAAAAGGCTTGCATAAAAAATTGACGTTTGAACAATAATTTATTATATTCAATATAACCTTGTAATTACTTTTGGAGGAAATATATGAAAGTTAAACCTTTGGCAGACCGCGTACTGGTAAAACAGGCAGCAGCAGAAACAAAATCAGCTGGTGGAATTATTATTCCCGAAACTGCACAGGAAAAGACTCAGCAGGCAACTGTAACCGCTGTTGGTCCTGGAACAGAAAAAGAAAAAATTACTGTAAAAGTTGGCGATGTTGTTCTCTATGACAAATATGCCGGAACAAACATCAAAATCGATGGCGAAGATTACCTCATCCTCAAGAATGCAGATATTATCGCTATTGTAGAGTAAGTTTTTATGCATAAGTGGGTCAAAATGGCCCACTTTTTTTACTAATAAATTGTTATGGGAATAATTGACCCAATCCTTTTTTTCTAAAATCCTTATTTTGTCTTGAATTCACCTTTTTTACATCACTTTTATCCTTCTTCTTGCTGAATTTTAATAAATTTTCTCACTTTTAGCTAACTTGGCACAAAATCTGCTATATATTTTGTAAGAAAAGCATTTGGGAGGCTTACAATGAGTGACGATGAACAGCTGGTAACAACTTACTTGAAAGAAATCAATTCAATTCCACTTTTAACTCGTGAACAAGAAACTGATCTGGCACAAAAAGCCGCTCATGGCGATAAAGCAGCCCGAGATGCTATTGTAAAAGCAAATCTTCGCTTTGTGGTAAATGTCGCAAAAAAATATCAGAATCATGGCATTGAAATTGCAGACCTTATTAGCGAAGGCAACATAGGCCTGTTAACTGCAATAGATCATTTTGATGTAACAAAAGGATACCACTTCATTTCTTACGCAGTTTGGTGGATTCGCCAAAGCATTTTGAAAGCAATCTGTGAAAGAAGTAGAGCAATCCGTTTACCCCTTAACCGCGCAAACGAACTGGTTCAGATTGAAAAAGCCCGCAAAACAGTTGGTGCACACAAAACTGAATCTCAGGAAATTGCAGAAATTGCTCAGGCATTGGGCATGACAGATCAGCATGTTCGCGAAATGATTGCAATCTCTCGTGAAATGGTTAGCCTTGATGCTCCTGTTACCAGTGCAGAAGGTGCTTCGGCAACACTGGGCGACTTTGTTGAAGACGAAAATTACAAGCAGCCTGAAGAAGCAACGATTACTGAAGCAATGAAAGATGACATTGATTCTGTTCTTGAAACACTCAAACCTAACGAAGCAAAAGTTCTTCGTTTGCGTTATGGCCTCTCAGACGGAAAGCCCATGTCTCTCAAAGAAGTGGGAGAAGCTTGCAGTCTTACCAAAGAAAGAATTCGTCAAATAGAAAAGCGTGCACTGGTTCGCATGCAGCATCCGTCACGCATGTCACGTCTTGAAGCATATGTCGCTTGACACAAAATTTTCCCTCCTTGGAAAATTTTGTGTTGCAAGAATTTCCACTTCGTGAAAATTCTTGCGGTCGATTAGGTAAGAAAATGAACGCACTTCCCTGTGCGTAATACACAAACTGTCATCCTTGAAAAATTTTGTATGGCAAGAATTAGTGCTTGCTAAGTGAACTGAAGGCGTCGTATCTTGCCTGGACCAGTGTGTCTTTGTCGCGTTCAAAATCTGCTATAGAAAGTGTTAAAAATCCAGACTGCATGGTTCCACTTACTTGACCGGGACCACGCAGTTTTAGATCTTCTTCTGCAATAACAAATCCGTCAGTGCTTTCGTGTAATGCTTTCATGCGTGCTATGCCATCTTCGGAAATGTTTTTGTCGTAGATTAAAAAACAGTATGACTGGTCGCATCCACGGCCAACTCGTCCACGAAGCTGATGCAATTCTGCAAGACCAAAACGGTCGGCGTGTTCTATAACCATACAGGTTGCATTTGCTACATCAACTCCAACTTCTACAACTGTGGTTGCAACAAGAATCTGTATTGAACCTTCTCTAAACTGTGAAAGAATTTCGTTCTGTTTTTCTTCTTCTATTTTTGAATGAACTAAAGCGCATTTTGAATTCGGATACACTTGTGTTTGTAAATAAGTAAACATGTCTTCTGCAGATTTTAATTTAGTATTTGAATTTCCTTCATCTTCTGCTATGCGCGGATACACAAAATATGCCTGGTGTCCTAAAGACAATTCTTTTCGAACAGCTTCGTATACATTTTGTTCATGTCCCATAACACTTAAGTAAGTGCGAATTGGTTTTCTTCCTTGAGGCATGGTTTTAATAACGCTTACATCTAAATCGCCAAAGACAGTAAGTGCGAGTGTTTGCGGAATGGGTGTTGCACTCATCATTAAAAGAGACGGTGTGCATACTAAGGGTTTTTCTGTACCTGTCGCTACAACTCTTCCTTTAGCAATAATTGATTCTCTTTGTGTTACTCCAAAGCGATGTTGTTCATCTATAACTGCAAGACGAAGCGACTTGTATACTGTTCCCTGAGAAAAGAGTGCGTGTGTTCCTATAACAATATGAATGTCACCTTTTTTTAACGAAGAAAGCAATAACTCTCTTCCCGCAGATTTTATGTTGCCAGTTAAAAATGCAACTTTAACATCAAGTGCTTCAAGTAAACGAGATGCGTTGTCTGCATGCTGTCGTGCAAGTAATTCGGTGGGAGCCATAAAGGCACATTGTCCGCCGTAATCAATTACTCGTAAACATGCAAAAAAAGCTACCAGTGTTTTTCCTGCACCAACATCTCCTTGTAGTAAGCGCTGCATGCAAAAAGGATTTCTGTTAAGCGTTTGCGGTTTTGTTATCATCTGATTTCGTTCGCCTTCGCTTTTGTCTATTTCGTAATTCATGCAGGTAATGGCTTTCATTTGGTCAGAAGTTAGTGCAAAGGTAAGCCGATTAAAAAGTGCTTTTTGTTTAGGAGAAAGACTTTGTTCAAATGCTGCTTGCGTGTCTGTTTCGTCTGTCTCTTTATTTTCTGAAGAAGTAATTGTTCCCTGTTCAAAGACAGCAGTTTCAGAAACGGTGGGTAAGGTTCCTCTGTGTTCGAGCGTGCGTAGTGCCAGTTTTTTTTCAAACAAAAATAATTCTTCGTAAATAAGTGTGTGTCTTGCTTTTTGAACTTCTTCAAAACTATTTGCTTCGTGAATAAATCGTATTGCTTCTTTTTTGTGTAGAAGATTTCTTTTTTCTATGATGTCTTGTGGAAGTTCATCGTCTATAGCTTTTGCATATTGTTTTAGAGCTTGTGCTATGCTTTTACGAAATGTTTTTTGAGAAAGACCTTCTGTAAGCGGATAGACGGGAATAATGCCACTTCCGGGAATAGAGCTGTTTTCGAACTCTGAAAGTTCTCCATCGTTTGCAATTTTGATTGCTTCGAAAGAAGTGCTTTGCAGTGTGTTGTATTTAATTTCAAACTTACCTGTAACAGCTATAATGCTTCCCTCTGGTAAAGAATCTTTTAAAAAACTTCTGTTAAAGGCAATAAGCCAAGCGTTTGCACTTCCGTCTGTAATGGCAATTTTGAGTGTCTTCATGCGACCGTATCCAAACCATTCATGAGCTGTTACTTTACAAATGGTATGAACCTTTGCACTTGCAAAATCGTGTAGGGGAATGTGGTGCGTTCTGTCTTCGTATGTTCTTGGATAAGCGCTCAGTAAATCTGCAACGGTAAAGATGTTGAGTTTTGCAAATAGTTTTGCGCTTGCCGGTCCTACTCCAGAAAGTGTTTCAACCGGCGTTTCTATTTTTCTCAGTATCATAACTTAGAAAGGAAGAGAAGCAATAAATGAAGTTAGGTATGAAACAAGTACACTGCCTGCTATGTTCACAATTAAAAGCATTATAAGCGCTGTAATTAAAGCTGCCTTATACGAAATAGTTTTTCCGCGAGTAAAGAGAGATGACATACGGTAAACAATGGGCTTTATGGTGTAATCAATCTGAGTAAGAATTGCACCTTCAGAACTGTTTTTGTTTACAAGCAATAAAATAACGCGCACTAAAAGAAGTATCATAAAAAAGAGAATTATAGAATGAATCATCACCCATATAATCTGAACAATAAGCGACAGAATTATTCCTACAGAAATGCGTCCTTGATGAGAAAAGTGTGTTAAAAGCATAGATGCTGCACCCAGTAAACACAGTGCCAGTGCTGGAGAAAAATTAAAACTGCCTATGGTAAGCCATTTTATATTGCGGAATAAATTCAAATAGGGATCGCAAATAGAAGCAAGTATGTTTGTAACTTTGTTATAGGACATTCCCGGAATCCATGTAAGAATAATGCGAATAAAACACAAAAAGGTGTATACAGAAATAAGAGAAGAAATAATCCGTAAAGCAAGTGCCATGGCTAACTCCTTTATAAAAAAGATTATTCAATCCACGCGTCAGAAACAAGCGGGATATCTTTTAGTTGATCAAGAAATTCTTTTGTGGCGGGAACAGATAACTGACTGTTCGCTTTTACCACATAGGGAATTCCCTCTGCATCTATATGAAAATATACTGCACAAGAGCCCTGTTCGCCAAATAAAAAATCTGTTAATGGACGCAATTTTTTTGCATCGTCAAATCCGCTTTCAAGTTGAACATGTACTTTTGAGAGCGCTTTTTCTTGAAGCAATTGAGGGTCTTCTAAACTGTCAACAAGGAAACTACCGTTTTCTCGAGAACCGTCAACTTTTCCTTTGAACGCATAAACGCCATCGTTAACAATTTTGTCTTTTATTTGTTCCCACACTTTAGGGAAGAATGTTACATCAAACTGTCCGCTGTAGTCGGTTAGTTTTGCAAAGGCCATGCTGTCGCCTTTTTTTGTTATAATGGTTCGCAGTTCTTGAATCATTCCTAAGGTAATGTAAGTTCTTCCAGTGTCTCTTGCTTTCCACATGTTTGCACCACTTGCTTGTAGTGCATCTTTGTGAGCTTTGTCTTCTTTTGCTGCCTGTTCAAAGTTGCGACTGGTAAGTGTTACCGATTTTTCAATTACATCACGCCACTGGTCTAAGGGGTGTCCTGAAACGAAACAGCCTATAAGTTGCTTTTCCATGTTAAGCATTTCCATTTGAGGAAACTCTTCTATTTCGTCAAACTTGTAGTCAACAAATTCTTGTATGCCTGCATCTTCAAAAAGACTTGCCTGTCCGCTTTCAGAACCGCTTTTCTTTTTGTTCTCGTAAGCAATAACACGCTCGTAGTTAAGCATGAGTGTTGCACGGTTTTTGTCTAAGTTGTCAAAGCCACCAGTTTGAATTAAAACTTCCATAGCTCTTTTGTTTACAACATGAAAGTCAATTCTGTCTGCAAAGTCCATGAAGCTTTTGAAAGGACCGTTAGCATCTCGTTCTTGCACAATTGCTTCTGCTGCACTTTGACCTAACCCTTTAATGCCCATAAGACCAAATACAATGCGGCCGTCAACAACATCAAATACAACAGCAGAACGGTTTACATCTGGCGGGTCTACAGGAATACCCATCTTGCGTGCTTCTTCAATGTAGGCAGGAAGTTTATCTGTAGAAGTAATTTCGTTGGTAAGGTTTGCTGCCATAAACTCGGCTGGTCTATTTGCTTTAAGCCAACCTGTTCTGTAGGCAACTACTGAATATGCCGCTGCGTGACTTTTGTTAAATCCGTATCCCGCAAAGGGAACCATTATGTCAAAAATTTCATCTGCGTGTTCTTTTGTAAATCCTTGTTTTACAGCTCCGTCTTCGAACTCCTTTTTCTTTCCCATAAGGACTTCAATTTTTTTCTTACCCATTGCACGACGAAGCATATCTGCGCCACCGAGAGAAAATCCTGCGATGCGCTGAGCAACTTGCATAACTTGTTCCTGGTAAACCATAACTCCATAGGTTTCTTTAAGTATGTCTTCAAGACACGGGTCGGGGTAGTGTATTGTTTCTGGCTTCCACTTTCCATCAATGTAGTTAGGAATGTAGTCCATAGGTCCAGGCCGATACAAGGCATTTAAAGCAACTAATTCTTCTAGTTTGCGCGGTTTTGCCTGTCGAAGAATTTTCTGCATGCCCGGAGATTCAAACTGGAAAACAGCAACAGTGTCTCCTCTGCTAAAGAGGTCAAATGTTTTTTCGTCACTGTCGCTTATGTTTTCTATGCTAAACTTTTCTTCACCTGGTTTTAAGTGTCGGTTGATAATGTCTTCTGCATAGCGGATAAGAGAAAGTGTTTTTAAACCAAGGTAGTCAAACTTAACCAAACCGCAGGGTTCAATAATATCCATTGTGTACTGAACACCTTTTGTTCCTGTCTTTGAGTCCATAAATACAGGAGCCCAATCTGGTAGCGGAGTAAGACCAATTACCATACCCGATGCATGTAAACCAGTTTGTCTGTTTATGCCTTCAAGTTTAAAACACAGCTCAAAGAGTTTTTGGTAGCGCGGATCATCTTTGTAAGGTATAAGTTGTCCGTTATCTGGATGATCTTCGTCTGGAGGAGTGAATGCGTCTTTAAACTTAGCCTTAGAATTGTCGGGTACACATTTTTTTAAAACATTTACTTCGGAAAGAGGAATATCAAGTACGCGTCCCACATCTGCAATACATGCTTTGGGTTTGAGTGTTCC
>ODAI011357308.1_pt1 | contig 21440 bp, 30 predicted proteins | sample 1539321 | NCBI WGS metagenome assembly ODAI01 (sample SAMN02144231, study PRJEB22623) | gut metagenome | biome: sheep rumen | host: Ovis aries | place: New Zealand | reverse complement strand
GCATTAGACCCAATTACCGGAATGGTAACTGACGCGAGAACCCAACCTATTTTAATAAAATTAAAGGACAAAGAAGAATTCAATCAAACTAGTCCTAAAGTCGTTTTAGACGAAGTTGAAGAGGAATGAATTATATAGACCAAACTTTAGACCTTTTAGAAAAGCTTATAAAACTTTGCAAAAGGCAACAAAGAGAAATTAAAGACCTCAAGAAAACTATACAAGACAATAACAATCTTATACACGACCTACGTAATAAATGGCAACAGGAAGTGGATAAGAGATTATCTATGAAATAGAAGGAGATATAATGGAAGATAATGTTAATATCGATGAAATCGTACAGGTAGAAAAAGAAGCTCAATCAGATCAGGGTGTTCCTTTAGGTTATGAAGAGTTTAGACTTTCTACTCTAGGTAAGAAAGGAGCTCCAGAAGTTTTCCATGCTAAGAACTTTGACTACGGTGAAATGTTTGCATTAGGTTCAATTACTGAAAAGAATATGGCAATCAAACTTCCTGAGATGTTCTCTAAAGTAATTCACGAAAAAGATGTAGACGTTAAAGAATTCTTAGATGCAGAGTTTACAGAATTTATGGCAAGGTTCCTTGCTACATATTATCAGTCTAAGATCGAAATTCCTTACACAGTTACTAAGGAAGATAAGAAGTGGGTTGTTGATCATCAGTACGATGGTAACGATAAAGACCCAAGATATAAGGATTGGTTACTTTCCATTCAGTCCGGTGAAACAAAACCTACACTCGAAGTAGATTTGACACAATTGGATTTCTATGATGTAAACGAAGCACCAAACCGCGTTGCATATCATAAAACTTACCCTTCAGGAAAAACTTTCGATGTAGAGTTTAGACTTCCAAAGTTTGGAGACTCTGCTATTCTTGCAAAAGCTGTAGAAGAAAAGTTTGCTGAACAGGATAGAAAGTTTGCAACTACTTATGAAAATTATAAATACAATCAGGAATTGAAAGCGAGAAGAATGAGAAATGAACTCGTTGATATGTCTACTCAATATTATATTCCTGAAAATGAACTTAACGCAGTTAAGCAGTATGAGTTGGAAAAGACCGCATATACTATTGCTCTTACAAAAGGTTTGTATCTTGCAAGTATTGATGGTAAAGATGTTTCGGATAAGAAATTCTCAGAGAGAGTTGAGCTTGCTAAAGACCCAAGATTAGATTATAATGCAATGCAGATGCTTACAGATGAAATGAAAAATATTCATATAGGAATTGTTCCTAAAGTTACTTGTAGGCATCCTATTAAGGGGGTGGTCGAAACTATCGACCACAACTTTCGTTCCTTGGAACTTCTTACCTATTTACAGCAGTACAGATCTGATAACGCAAGCGTTAATACTATCTAGGAAAACTGCGAACAACTATGACAATATAGTTAAGATGCCAATGCATCAATTCATTTCTTCGTTGAATATTCTTTACAAACAACTTAAGGATGAAAAGAAGCAACAAGAAGATCAAGCGGCAGACCAACAGAGCTCTTTCGATACAAGTTCTATTTCGAGAGAGATTTCTAGTTTAGCTTCTGCTTTAAGACACTAAGTAAATTAAGAGGTAGATAAATGAAAAGATTTCTTACTTTTATTATCACCTTAATCTTAACCGCTACTTTATTTGCTGAGTCTTATAAGGTAGTAGAGGTTGAAGGAAGAGTATCTATAAACGATACACCTGCGCAGGTTGAACAAATTCTTACAGAAGAAGATGTTCTTAATGTAAGGCCTGGCGCTTCAATCAAATTACAGATTATCGGTGATAAGTTTGAACAAAGAACTTTCAAAAAGCCTAGTAATCGTATAACTGCGAAAGCCGCTTGGCTTGAATCGTCAGTTGGTAAGGGTGGGCTTAAGAAAATGAAAATTGCGGATGCAAGTCATATTGCACCCCCTATTGAAGGCACAAGAAAAGGAGTGGCAACAGCCGCTTCAAGAGCTTCTGAAGCAAAAGAAGACTTTATTTGGGATGCAGGGGAGGAGGAATGAGTTACAATGAATGTAATGTCGTTCCTATAGAGAGTATTGAAAATCTTCCTACTTTCAAACAAGAAGATTTTCAATGGTCCCCTCAAAGCCCTAGACCTATCATAGCAGTTGTTAGTGCAACTAAAAGGGATGAAGATAGGCTTAGGACTAAACTTTATACAGAACGACACTTCAATAATTTTATCAAGTTTGTTAAAGAGCCAGTAGATGTAATAGGTGAGAATGTTTTCGCCGCGATCTTTTCCAAAGAAGTTCCCGATAACGCGCCTATAGCAGATTATATCATTAACAGAATGAGAGCTCGTACAGGTAATACAATAATCAGTATTGGTAATTAAATATCATTATAAACTAATTAAGTTATGAATATCTATCCGATACCATACGATGTACCTACTAAACAAGTACCTTTACAATTATACTACAGGGACGATACTTTATCGATAACTAGCATTCCCGTAGATATTCGTTTGGCTGGTGACTTCAAACAAAACAATTTAGTACCCGAAAACAACCTTCAAATAATTCCTGTAGAGGATCATCAATGGTTGCAGGAGATATCTACAATCAAAGATTGGACTTTACATTCAATTACTTTAGGTAAAGGTTCTGCTCCATTACTTTATAAAAATCTTGAAACACTTTCTACAGTATATAACACTCCTTACGTTCCTTTGATTAAAGTGGATTCAGAGGATATGTTGGCAGGTGAATTACTTATGAAAGTTAAGTTACACGGTGATGTATTCTTCAACCATCATTACTTTGTAACCATATCCGATTTCAAAGCAGGTAATAGTATGATTACAGGTGGATCAGGATCGAATGTAAAAGCCGCAATTGTTAAAGTAGATAATACAATTGGGTTGTTTTATCAATCTACGGATAATGAAACCCCTGAAGAAATTAGGGTATATTTTATAGGATGGAAAAGATTAACTGACGATAGTTTATTAAACAAATCTCTTCCTAAAGTTAGTGATATAAAGTTTTTAGCGAGGGCGTAAGAATGAATATTTTAATGATAGCTGGTTGTGACAACTCTGGACAAGCAAAAGCCGAAAGGGAGTTGCTTGAAAGATCGCTTTTATTTAATGACGAGTCAGAAGCACTCTTTATTAAGAAGGATGGTGTATTAGTTCCTATCGGAGGAAGTGCAAAACAAAATAGACTCATAGCGGGTGATAATATAGAAATAACTCCAGAGGAAGGAGTTACAGATTATCCTAGAGATATTATCAGGTTGGTGGATGATCCTATTGTAAGAACTCTAACTATTAGACCTGATGAAGAAGTACCTGATTGGAAGGGAACTTACAAAGTAGGTGAGCTCCATAATGGAAACACAGTTTGGATGATTTCCAAAGGTACTCAGATCGCAGATACCGAACAGGGAATCTTTGGTGGTACATTATTAGTTAAAATGGTTACTGCAGAAGATAAAGAAATCTTTGCAGAATATGCTATCACAATTACTTCTACAGGTTCTTGGTCATTGGAAGGTGGTACAAACTTCGGTCCTAACGTTCGTGTTTGTAGGGCAAGACCTATTGGAACCCAAGATTGGTATTATGGCTTGAAAGTTGCTGAGGGTCGTTTTAAGAATCGTAGAACTGTAGATAATCCTACTATTGAAGAAGTTGATTTAAGTTATAATACCAATTTAAGATTAGGTGAAGATGCAGATACAATATCACTATATGGTAATAATGTAGAACACCCTTTAACAAAGGAAACTCATATAAGGGATTATGGATTTACTTCGGGGGATGGTTATTCGAGAGACCTTTGGACAATGCCATTAGAAGACTATGCAGAGATTGCAAATTGGAATGGTCGTAATCCTGCAACAGTTATGGATGAAGAAGATGTATTAGAATATACTTGGAAGGATTGGTTAGGCAAAGGATATAAATTAGGTTTAACATTAGATACAAAACCTGTAGAAAAGACGGACTGGATTGTTCACGCAGTAACTCGAGAAGTATATCTTTATAAAGACAATGCAGGTAACGAATCAGCAACATATAGATTAGGTAGTCACGGGGATGATTATACAATGACGGACCATGGTAGATCTAATGATATCACTCACGATGGTACTTCAAATTATAATCACCTTTACTCTATTACAATGCCTCAATTCTTTAGCGCTTGTGGTATTACTCCTCAAGGTGAATGGGCTAAATGGAATAACAACAATTATAGATTCCGTATGAGGATTTACACAAACAATCTTCGTACGCGTATTACAGTATTCCACGTAGTAGATAGGAATGGTAATGTAGTAAGAGACCTCGGAGCAGATGACGAGGATGTTGAATTTAATTGGGACAGCCCTATTATAAACTTACACGCGAGAGAGTATCCTGATATTGCAAATGGTACTTGGACCGATATTTTCAAATTTATTGACCGTTCTCCAAATACAGAAGTTAATATAGAAAAATTGGCAATCAATGCTGTTAACGTTCAGGTGTTAGATGAAAACAATAATACAGTTGCAAGTAATGTAAACTTTACTAGATTTAATGCGGATTATGCAAATACCTACTTTACCCAAGTATCTAACTTTGCAAACAACCGTACCCCTATATTCAGTAACAATGCTAATAGGGTGGCCGCTTTAGCTTTCACAGGTCAAGAGGATGTAGATGATAATAAATCTACTTCCCTTCTTGGTGTACAGAATTCCCATTATAAATATATTACAGCGCATAATTACTCTATAGAGGAGTTTTGGGATACATTAAGAGTAGAGGATACAGAGTTTTGGTTTAATGGTTGGAATGATATTCCTGATGGATTGAAACCTACTCAAATGGATACGGATCAATTAGAGTATCAAATTCTTGCGAAAGAATCTCAGGATGAAGATTCATTCTCTGAGATCTTTGTTTGGGATACTGATAAAACTATATCCCAGATGGTTTCTAAGATTGAAAACTTACAAAAGTTAGGAGAAGATGCTCCTCCATATAAATTCATAGTAGCGGGTAGAGCTTTAACTAGGACAGACTTAAGAAATATTGGAAACTCTCTTAAGATTCCGGATAGGCAGGTTTGGTTAGATTTAAGTGAATGTTGGATGGCAAATAACAGCACAGACCTTAACACTCCTGTATTTGAAGGTTGTTCTTCTTTAAGGGGTATTACAATGCCTCAGAGAATTACCAGAATCAGTACAGGTATCTTTATTTGGTGTACGTATTTAAGACACCTAGACTTGAGCCCTAGCTTCAATACATTAACAAGGATTGGAAACTCTGGTAGTGGGGGTTCAGGTACAGATTGGAACCAAAACATTGGTACGTTTACATCCACTCGTATTAAGACTTTAATACTTCCAAAAACTATTGATTACTTAGATGCGTACTTAGTATACTCTTCTAATATTCAAAACCTTATTTGGTATGGTGAAGGTTATAACGATTGGCCTAGAACTCAGGAAACTGTTGCACAACGTACCTTTGGTGGTATCCCTCTTGGTTCTTCTACAGATACATATACAGGTGTATTACCTAAAGGATTCCATTGTTTCTTAGAGCAAACCTTCTATAATAGCCACCCTACAGATTGGTTGTGGAATAATAATGATGGTTGGTATACAAGAGACTTTGTAAGTAGTATTGTTACTTATAATAAGAATTGGACTCAAGAACAATGGCAGAATTTCAACGATACATACAATTGGGGTGAGGAGTTAATCAATCAGGTTAGACAACACTGGGGAAAAACAGACTATATTGAAATAGCTGAAAATTATTAAAGTTTTTCACAAAATAGTCCGATAATATAATAAGACCAAAGGAGGGTCTTTATATGGTTATAAATCACAGTATGAGTAGCATTTTCGCATCAAGACAGGAAGGTTTGAATGCGAGTGCATTACAGAGCTCAATGGAAAAGCTCTCAAGTGGATTGCAGATTAACAAGGCAGGGGATGACTCAGCTAATCTTGCAATTAGTGAAAAGATGAGAAGCCAAATTAGAGGACTTAATCAGGCCTCTAAGAATATTTCAAACGGAGTTTCTTTTATTCAAACAACCGAAGGTTATTTGGATGAGACTACTTCTATTCTTCAACGTATTCGCGAATTGGCTGTACAAGCTTCAAACGGTGTTTACAGTGATGAAGATAGAATGCAAATCCAGGTAGAAGTTTCTCAGTTGGTAGCTGAAGTAGATCGTATTGCAAGTTCCGCACAGTTTAATGGAATGAATATGCTTACAGGTCGCTTTGCAAAAGAAGGCGAAAGTGTTATGCAGTTCCAGGTAGGTGCTAACGTTGATCAGAATGTTAGAGTATATATCGGAACTATGACTGCTACAGCACTTGGATTGAAAGGAATGCAGGGAGACGAATCTAACCAAATCTCTATTTCCGATCCTGAACAGGCAAACTTAACTATTGCTACAATTGATGAAGCACTTAAGAATGTAAACAAACAAAGAGCCGACCTCGGTGCTTATCAAAACCGTTTTGAGCTTGCAGGAAAAGGAATCAACATTGCCGCTGAGAATATGACAGCCTCTGAATCAAAAATTCGTGATGCAGATATTGCTTCCGAAATGGTAGAGTATACAAAGGATCAAATCCTTCTTCAATCAGCAACTGCAATGTTGGCACAGGCAAATAGTAATTCACAGAATGTACTTAGCTTGTTAAAATAGAGATGCCTGCTTAAGAGGGGTTCCAGGCTTTAATTAGTAAAAAGTTTATGGGTAGGGATTCGATTTGATCTCTACCCTATATTCATTTTTATAAGAGGAGAAAAGATGTTTAAGATTATTCTTATGATTGCCGTAGCCACTACAGGTTTTATTGAGTATCTCAAGAAGTTTATGCCTGCTAAGGTTACTGAAAGTAAGGTTGCTCTTGCAGGGGTTTCAGGAGCAGTTTCTACAGTTGTAGGTGCCGCTTATGTAACACTTGCTTGGTTTGTTAACAATATTGGGCTTCCATTGTTCAGTACTTCTAACCTTATAGTTAATTACGTACTTGTGATTGTTGCAACAGTTAGCTTGGTACAACTTTCTTATAATGTTCTCCTACAGACATTTAAGGCTGTAAAAGAAAAACTTAAGGCAAAAGTCGTAACACCCGCTATTGATCCTGAAACTGCATCCGATGAAATTGTGGATGCCATTACTGAAAAGGTAACAGAAGAAATAGGAAAGGTTGTTTCGGAAGCTACTAAGAAAAAGTAAATAAAGTAGCTTTTAACAAAAGGGAAAGTTTTTACGCTTTCCCTTTTCTTTTTGGGAATTTCTTAAACCGGAAGAACCTATATTATAACGTTGGAGGCAAAGATGGGAACAAAGTTTCATATAGGGGATGTAGTTCGTAGCTTAGGGAATTACATAGCTTATCCTAAGAAAGGGAATATTGGAATAATAACTCAGATACAGGGTGGCAGATACGGAATTGAATGGAACCTAGGGGACCATACTAGCTTTGCTTCTTGGTTTAGTGATGAAGAAATAGAACTTGTTCGCAAGTTTGAATGGCCGGAGTTGTAATATGATTGTTGAACAGTATAGAACAAACGAACAGGATATTAAACACGCAGAGGAATTACAGGCACGTTTACGTGAAGCACAGAAAGAAATCCATCACAATTTAAGAATTCTTTGTAGGGATGCTTGGAAGTTTTATAAAGATAATCTTCCTAAGGATTTCATAATTCGAGTACGTAATTGGAATGATTCTGAAACTACTTACACCGCAAAGGAATTAAAAAAGTTTGACGTCTTTATTTATGGACTTAATACATCGGATACCTCTGAAGAGAGTGAAGTTGGTGTAGGGGATAAAAATGTAAATTTTCAAGTTTACACAGCTCCTTTTACAAATGGCGATTTCGTACAACGTTATATGCTTAGAGTATCAATTCCTATTGAAGTATTTGAATCAGATAAATTCGAATTAGAAGATATACATTTAGGTTATTAGGAGGCCTTAAATGCAACGTTACAAATTGACAATTTATTTTGCAAATCCGGACGAACCTTACAAGGATATAACTTTTTGCGAATCAAGCGGCAAGAAAGCTATGACATATGCAAAGAAGAGACTTGAGCAGGAGCCGGATGCTCTTAATGCATCTCTTTATAGAGTTAAGGAAACTTGCTTGGGGGTAATAACCAAATGATTTACGTATCCGAAATAAAAACAATTACAGGTGTTTATTATTCTTTCTGGAAAGTAGTTCAGGAAGAAAAAAGAAAGTTTTCGTTCAAAGACTTTCCCCTACAACCTTAGAAAAATCAGAAGCACCAAAGGGTTGTTTCATTTCTTCAGTAAAGCCAAGCGAGGAATTAGTAGGTCCTGTTTATCAAATTAAAAAGGATAGTCACGGATTGTATATCGAAGGCTCCGGAAAGAAAGGAATGAATAAAACATACCTCACTTCAGAATATACTGAGGGAGTTGTTTTTCAAATTACATTCGATTCAAATAAATTAAAATGAGGCAACTATGAGTAGAAGCTATAACGAGCAGGACAGTGATTACCGTCCAATGCACACAGCAAAGAAGTTTGCAAAGAAATCTGCAAGAGCCCAGAGTTCAAGAATTCTTGCAAATATTAAGAAAGCTAAGGACCCTGATGAAGTACCTGATAAGGTTTTCGATAAATCCCGTACAAGTAAAGGAGATGTTTGGACTTATGACTAAGAAGGTTAATAACGAAAATGTTATCTCTTATTGGAAGAGACATTGGATGAAGCAGAGGGAGGAAAATAACAAACTCCGTAAAGCTTTGAAGTCGGTTTTGGATCAGTTTGTTCCAGAAGAGAATTTTTCTTCAATCGAAGCTAAAATGATTGCTAAGGAAGCCAGGGAAGTATTAAAGGGGAAGGTATAATGACATCTGCTGAAAGGAAAGTTGAAATCTTCAAACACACAATTGAATTCCTCAAGATTTATGGACAGGAGAACTTCGGGGAATCCGCAGAGATCAATTGGTGCGCTGTATTTGAACATTGTACCAAATGCGATATGCTAGATTTCAATCAGGAAGTAGAACAACTTGTTTATAATACAAAGGAAGAAGATTTCAGAGATGCAGTTTTCACTTACCTTGAAAAGCAGGCTTTAGAAGGATATCCTTTATGGCGTCTTTTCAAAATGAGTAAATGGCTTTACAATGCTTGTGAATCTCAATTACTTGAAAATGAAAGAAAAAAGGATATCGAATATTTTTATAAAACAAAATGTTATCACTGTAGATACTTTATGGGTGGGGTAAGAGTTACTTATGCTACTCTTATTGAGCCGCTTAACATTTCAGAATATCCTAATTTCGAAACATTCAAAAAACAGCACCCTGACGCAACTATTAAGGATATTAGGGTTACAAGGGGTTGTGCTAAGAGAGAAGAATTAGCAAAGGAAGCTCTTAAGAAAGCAGGTTATGATTCTTCTTGGAGATCGGAACATTTCTTAAGAGAGTATAAACATACATATAAAAAATTCCGTTCGGATGCTCGAGGTAATTGGACATTGATTCCAAACGATCTTAAACGTTGTCCTTACTTCGAAGAGAATGGAGTACAGCCGGAACAGTTTATCGAACTGTTTACTGAAATTCCTAGATTCTTAGATGAGGAGAAATAAATGGCAAGAGTAGATATAGACGCCCTTAAAAAGAAACTTAACTCTGTTGAAAAGTCAATAGAAACACTTCAGCATAAAAGGGATAAATTAAAAGATCAAATCGATGATGCTTTCTTCTGTAAGAACTGCAATACTTATCAGAGTGAAATGATTTTTAAGAATATTCACCATTGGGGTCAGATAAGTAAATGTGAAGAAATCTGCAGGGCCAACTATGGGGAAGGAATTACCGCAACACTCATTTGTCCTGAGTGCGGTTGTGAGAGGACAAATACATTTACCTCATCTTGGAGAGGTGCAGGTAAGGACGATAAAGAGTTTGATGATATAGTTTATGAAACTCTGGAATTAACAACTAGAAACAAGTTAGTTGGTAGATGGTGGAAAGGAGAATGGGATGCAGTTTGTTCTAGAAAATAATTTCTGGTGGGAATTGGAAAATGGTATTTGCTACAACCGCAACGGTGGAATGCACAAATATATTCCAGATCCTTCCGATGTAATTATAGAAGCTGACTCTTGGGAAGACCTTGATTGGTCTTGCCTTATAAAGCCTGATTCTAAATGTGGTTGGCTCGCTCCGGATGGAAGATTCTATGGTTGTGATTACGCAGATCACGAAAACTTAGCAGGTCTTTATTTTAAGAAACCAGAACGCCAACTCGAAGATGAAGGTTGGGTTAAAATTAGTATGAGTTGTTTTACTCACGAACTTTCTTGGTACAACACAAAGCTCATAGTAACTGAAGCTCAAAGAATTGTTTTGGAAAAGATGGGCCTCGAAGTTGACCCAGATGTTTGTGGATTAGTTGTTCCAACAGTAGGAGGTGGAAAATGACAAAAGAAATTACTTACATTACAAAAGACGGAAAAAGATTTTCGGATGAAACAAAAGCGAAGGATTGGGAAGCTCAGCAGGAATACCTTCACTCAGTTGCTCATTATAAGGTTAAGTTGAATGAGGCTATTAGTCGTAAGAACTATTTGAAGGATCACGAGCTCCCTTATACCTTCAATCGTTATATGTTCTTTAAGAAAATGACTGATAAAGAATATCAGGAATACATTAAAGACGACATGGGCCCAAGCTGTGAGATATCTCTTTGGGAAGCTCGTCTTCTTCGTTATGAAGATATCAATCGTTATTTTAAGAAACTTAAATTGCTTCAGAGAGAACTTCGTGGGGTTAAGTATACTATAAAAGAATATAACGAAGCAATTCGTAAAATAGAAGGAAAATAATATGGGAAGAGATTTTTCAATAAGCGGCTGTGATTTATGTAGTAAGGGCCCATCTGCAATTGCTTTCGATACCCTTAGGGGATATCTTAAGAATGCTAAAGGATTTCGAAAGGGCCCAGAGGTAGATGCTGATTGTCCTATGTATATTAAAAGACCTAAATTAGCTTTAGCTATTATGTCCCTGGATAATTTCCTTGACAATGTTCGTTATAAAGAATACGATGAAGAGGCTAAAGTTAATTACCTTAAGAAATTTGATTGGTTGAATTACTGCAGTTTTGAAGAATTTGTTGATGACGTTGAATGCGTAAGAGAAACATTCGTTAGGGCTCTTATTGAAGCTGTAGCTACTAAAGAAAAAATACTCTCCGTATCATATTCATAAAGGAGTATAAAATGGCTTACGATAGCAGAAAGGATACAGAGGATCATATCGACAAGGTTAGAAATTATCTCTATCTTTGCGAGCACCAACTTGATAACAAAGCAAAGTTTCACGATCAGGATAAAATAGAAAATCCTATAGAGAAAGCTTTGTTTGATGAATATACTCCAAAACTTAGTGGCTGTACTTATGGAAGTGAAGAATACAAATCTTTCCTTGAAGCTCTTAAACCTGCATTGGATATTCACTATTCTAATAACAGACACCATCCAGAACATTTCCCAAAAGGTATTAAGGGAATGGATCTTTTGGATTTGATTGAAATGATTTGCGATTGGAAAGCTTCCTCTGAAAGGCACGCTGATGGAAACGTACTCAGATCGATCGAAATCAATCAGAAGCGTTTTGGTTATTCAGATGAGTTGAAAGAAATCCTTGTAAATACGGTTGAAACACTTAACACTCTTCAATATGTAAGGAGTTAATATGAAGTTACAATGTTGTATTTGTAAGTTTATATTCGCGAATGATGAATGGGATGGGTTGCTCGATTGTGAATTAGCTCGCGAGGAAGAAGATAAAAAGAAGTGTTGTTATTCTAACTTCGAAAACTTTCAATTAGAAACAGATGAGAAGCTTGTAAAGAGTTATCTCGATGAATATTTAAGACAAACAGGTCGTAGTAAAGAAATTATCGAGAAGTATTTCGATGTAAATAAATTATTAGAAAAGATAGAGGAGGATGCGAAATGGGTGCATACGAAAGAGCAAAAAGAGAAATAGAACTTGCTTGTAAAAGAGAAAATCCGGATTGGGATGGAAAGTCTTTTGATTATGGATGTAGTTGTTATCAAAATGCATTAGATGCGTTTAAGGTAATTTGTGATGCCGGACATAGTGGATTCTCTTATGGATTGACTAAAAACATTTTGATTAAACTTTTGAACGATGTTCCACTTTCTCCTATTTTGGAAAATGATGACAGTTGGGGAGATGTAAGCGACTTCCACGGTCCAAATTCTAAGGAGCGTACTTTCCAGAATATTCGAAGATCTTCTCTCTTTAAGAATATCGATGAGAATGGAGTTGTTTCTTATTCGGATGTGGATCGTGTTGTTGCAATTGATGCAAAGGGTCATGGTTGGCATAACGGAATGGTTTCTAAAATTGTAGATGAAATGTTCCCTATTACTTTCCCATACACACCTGCTTGTGAACCATATAAAGTTTATATGGAAGAGTATCTCGATAAAGGTTATGAGGGAGAAGGTGGCGATTATAACGCAATCGAAATCAAATATGTTAAAACTCCGGATGGCGATAAAGTAGATATCAACAGATACTTTGTCGAAGGTGAAAACGATATGATTGAAGTTTCTGAGGATGAATTTAGAAGCAGGAGATAATTATGGGACCACAAAAGGCGGAAATAATTAAGGCTAAACTTGAAAGAGCGAGAAATAAAAATCGCGGTAGTAATCTCAATAAAGCTAAGCCAAAAAGAAAAATAGTTCCTCGAATTACTCACCACGATACAATACATTTTGGTAGCTTCAGTTCTTTAGATATTTGGTACTTAGATAATGATAAGTACGAAGTATGTAAAATTTGGAATGGCCTTAAAGATAAGTTAAATGCGGAAAGTGCAAATCGTAATGACTATATAAGTCCATCTACTAATTGGGGTGCATTAAAATCCCCTTACCATATTGTATTCTTTTCTGGTGGATTTGATTCTACCTCTCTTATTCTTCGTCACCTTGAAAAAGGTGAACCTGTAATGCCTTTCTTCATAAACTTTTCGGAAGAGCAGTTGCCAATATGTAAATTGATTATAGCAATCCTTCAGAAGATTTATGGTAAGGAACTCATAGGGGATTTAAGAGAAATGTTTACTCCCCTCTATGGAAAAGGAACTGAAGATAATGGATTGATTCAGCAGAGCTTTGTTGCGTTCTTTGCTTCTAAAGTTTCAAGAGATCTTACAGAGAATGCTTCGGATATTGAAGTTGCATATTGTATGAACGATGATGCGATCTCTTATCTAAGCGATCTCGAAAATCTTTATAAGGCTGGGGTTACTTGTACTTATCCTGAAAGGGAACCTATTCCTTTTAAGTTTCCACAGATTAAGAAAGCACATTTGGACAACTCTATTTACGTAAGTAATTGGATGAATTCCCATGTAGTGTTACCTGTAACTGAAGCAGATGGTATGGAAACAGATAGGCTTTGGATGAAGACTAAAGACTCTATTTGGATTCTTATGTCAGATGAAAAGAATCTATACAAAGAAAATAAATGTTGTTACGATAGACCTAACGCAATCCTTATGAAGTATTACACAGGGGAAAGTGCTATTGGTTATCCACCTTTGAAAAAGAAAGCTCGAATGGAAGTAAGAGAAGGGGATTACGAGGATAAAGAAATAGAAACTAAACCAGCCGATGATTATATGAATAAGGAAATAAAAGTTAAAGTTCCTTGGTCGGATAAAGTAAAAGGAAGAGTTCTTTCTAAGGAGGAGTTCCACGATGAATTGGATAAAACTTCCGATAACTAATGCAGAAATTCTTGCCGCGTTTGCTTTGGAGCAAACTTCCATTCAGGATGTTTACTTAAATGACTTTGTAAATAAGTTCTTCGCAGATAATCCTGAATTCGAACCTATCGAAGAAAAATTAAATAAGGATTACTTCGATTTGGATGATAATGGTTATTACAACTTCCATCAGGAATTGAAAGCTTATGAAGATTATTTCTATAGAGAAATCGGAGGGGCTATTATTCAGGTAACTATTTACGATCCTGGTATTTTAATGTCTGCAGTTAAGAAATATCTCAACCGTGAGGACTAATTAACTTAGAGGTATCAATTATGATGTATGGTGTAAATAGAGTAGGTAATAGTGAATTTGTATCAGATGAAATTGACGGCTTCCTTCAGGATGTCGCTCAAATGTTTGGTGGAATAGACTATACTGATATTATGTCCTTCGAAGACGATGTTTACGGCCCGGGTGATGGTAATGTACAGAAACTTCAAAACCTTTATACAGAATGGAATGAAGCAGGTGAAATTGAAGATGAAGAAGCTTTACAGGAAATCGCAAACCAGGTAGTAGAAATCGTTACAGGTGTTGCAGATTTCTCAGAGGATTCTATCGCTCAGGAAGGAACTGCAATTCTTGGTAACTGTTCTTGCTGTGGTGCAACTCCAGACACTTCTAGAGTGGACACAGTTGAAAACTTTTTGAAGCAGTATGGATTTAAGGATATTGATTATTCTTGTGAAATACTTGATATCGATCCGCTTGAAGAAGTTTGTGAGGAATGTTTTAAGTCTTGGCTTCCAGAATTGAATGACAAAACATATTCTGAATATGATGACTTAGGCACAGACACAAGAACGGGAGAATCTTTTGGGGCTCCGATAGACGAGAAGAAAAAGAGAACAAAGAAAAGTATTAAAGAAAATGAAGAAAAGGTTGCCTCTGAAGGAGCTTTAGGCCTTTACGGAAATTGTTCTCTTGCAGATAACTTCACTAAAGAAGAATGGAAGGAAATCGTAGAAACAGCTACTCCTATTATGAGAAAAGCTCTCAAGGAAGTTACGGAGAAATGTAGATTCTCATTAAGCGATGACGAATCGGATATGTACGCAGATGAAGTGACTCGTTACCTTTTAAGTGACGACATTAACGATAAAATCGACATTTAAGGAACTTTGATCTTCTAAACCTCCTATATTATATCATAAGAATTAGGGGGCTTAGATGGAAGCATTTAACTTAGTAGGTAAAGACGGAAACGCATTCGCAGTAATGGGTTATGTAACCAATGCGATGAAGACCGCGTATCGAGATGCCGCTAAAAATTCTGACGAAGATGGAATGAAGACCTTCGGTGGTTCGGCACAGGACGCATATACAAAAGATGCTATGTCTTCAGATTACAGCCACCTTATCTGTGTGTCAGCAGAAATGATTGATAAGGTAAATGATTATCTTTGTTTGGAAGAGTCATACGACGAAGATGAAGATGACTACTACGACGAGGATGACGATTGGGGCGAAGATGAAGACGATGATTGGGATCAGTACGTAGCGGACAACGCTTACGGATCGGATACAGATTAGTAGGAGCAGGGTATGGTGGGATATCTTTGCGGACTTATATCAGGCATCTTGTTGATTCTTATAAGTACCAATTCTTTAAGCCCGGTTGCGTATTTAACAATTGGGATACTATTTATCGTTCCTATAATATATTATTCAAAAAGAGATAAAAGAAACTTGAAAAGGTTTCTAAATAGAAATGGTTTATAGTGGTTGCGCACTTATGAGACCTGAAGGAAAACTGGTCAAGACAAAACCAAATATTTATTCTTCTGTAGTGTAATGGTAGCACGTAAGCCTTTGAAGCTGATGGTTCGGGTCCGAATCCTGACAGAAGAACTATAAAGCCCAGGGATTCCTAATTGGGTCTTTGATTTGGCAAACTAGACAGTGAGACCAGAGATCTTACGGCTAATGACGTTCCACAGGCTGTAAGTTAAGGATGGAACATCTAGAGACTAAGACAAAAGTCGTTTTGCGAAACAACTTGGACTGAACAGGTTTCAGTCGTGGGGATCAAAGTTTGAACGAGGGATCTAAACCGTAATACCTTGAATTGACAAGGTGCGAGTTAGAAGAGATGCTTTAGGGTGCGGACTAGGGTATCATTTAGCGCCGGGCAATGACGTCTTAGAGATTTTTCGTGTTTTGCTTTAAGAAAGAGCCCAAAAAACACAGCCTCCTAAGGAGTCGGGGACGTTGTTTCCGACTCCTTTATTTTTGCCTCTTCTGCAATAGGAGGGAAGCTACCCATCCAAGAATAGTATTCTAATAAAGTATTTATAAGTATTTGACAAAGTTGATCGGATAATCCGAAGCGCTCTTTTTGACCCTTGATTGTTTTAATAGCATCTTTAGGGTGTAACTCCTCATAGTAAGAAATAATGTCTACCATATACTCTGCTAAATCTGCTATAGTCATTCCATCAATACCAATAGCGAAATGATCGGGGTGGTGCCTATTATTTTTATAATGGTGATCGAAAAACTTCTTCCACCTTTCCATTTTAGCAAAGTATTCTACAGACCCATAAGGATATCTTGGTTCCTTATCCATTTCGATAAGCCAATCTAATTCAGGTGGAACCAATTTACTATCGTCGTGATGTAATGCTCTTTTTCTTAATTCGTCTGAAAGGAATAATAATCTTTTTGAAACTCTTTCTTTGTGTTTGAGAATACTCGCTATAGTTTCTAAGGCAGACGGATCCTTAACAACATCTTCTGTATCATAACCATCAACTGCTCTTGGTTCGAGATTCTTTTGTTGATAAGGTACCTCCTTAAAAGTTGGCCTTAAATATTCTCCCATAAATTATATAGTGAGTAAATATTTGTGAAAACTAACTATATCATAAATATGATAAACGAATTCGCAGGCCCATATGCCTTCCTATCTAATTTTTATGAATTCAATCCTCCTATTCGAGTAGACTATTTTAGAAACGATTGTTTCGGAGTAGGTTCTATTACTGTGAACTCTTCAGAAGTAGCTTACCAGGCGGGCAAGAGTATCAATCCTAAGATGTACGAATCCCTAACACCTATGCAATCTAAACGTAAAGGAAGAAGAGAAACTATTTGCGTTGCTAAACAACAAGTATGGGATGAACAATATAAACTTCCTTTAATGAGAAGAATTCTCAAACTTAAATTCGATTCTAATCATCCTGAACTTCAAAAAGCACTATTGGATACCGGTTCGGAAGAGCTAATTGAAGGAAACTATTGGCATGATAATTATTGGGGCATTTGTTCTTGCGGAGAATGTAAGGGCGGCGAAAATAATTTAGGAAAGTTGCTAATGGAAATAAGAGAAGAGTTGAAAAATGAAAGAAGTAAATGAGGACATCTTTGATTGGCTTGATAAGAACAAGGAGAATAAAGTAATTTTAGTTCATTGCATAAGTGCAGATAAAGCAATGGGTGCTGGGATAGCAAAAGAGATTGAAAAAAGATTTAAGGTAAAATCTAAACTTAATGAAATAATTTGGGATGGATTTGGCGAGCCTATCTTTACGTCAATAAATGAAAACTTTTGGATTGTTAATTTAGTAACTAAATGGCGTTACTTTGATAAACCTACATATGAAACGATAGAAGAATCATTAAAGGAAAGTAGGCCTTTAGTTAGGTGTGTTAAAGGTGCTAAGATTGTAATGCCAAGGATCGGGTGTGGTTTAGATGGTTTGTCTTGGAATAGAGTAAAAGAGATTATAGAAAAAGAATATATAGGTCTTGATGTAACCGTTTGTTATCTGTAAAAGGCTATTTAATATTATGAGAATACGTAGAATTAAAGAAGCTGTTCCTTTTTCTAATAGGAATAATACTCACCAAACACATTTTGAAGATTTAGTTTGTACAGGAGAACTTGACGAACTTAATGATAAGATAGAATCTTTTATTGAAAGTAATAGCAGATCAAGTCTTAATATGACTACTAAAATAGATGGTAGCCCTGCAGTTATTTGTTGGAGTAAGTTTGAAGGCTATCCTGATAATTCTATTTGTCTTAAATCTTTCGTAACAAGCGCTAACAATTGTATTTCAACCTTCGATGAAATTGATAAGCGTTATGGGGATCGTCCTGAAATGGCCGAGAAGCTTAGATACGCATTAAGGATTGCAAAAGCTATTCCTGAAGGGGAAGCTTGGCAGGGAGATTGTCTTTTCACTAGACAGGATTTGAAAGAAAAAGAAATCGAAGGTGTTAAGTATTTAACATTCCATCCTAATAAAATTATCTACGCATTCAGTGAAGAAAACCCAGACTACGAAAGAGTTAGGGATGCTGAGTTTGGTATTTGTTTCCATACCATTTATATTGACGCAGGTGGTGGAAAAAAGAATCAGTCTTTTAATGTAGACGCTTCTCGTATCAAAGTACCTGAGTATATTTATATTCTTTCCCCTGCAGTAGATGTAGATGAAGGTAAATTCGAAATAGAAGAAATCAAACAATTATATTTCAAATTACAAGAAATTGAAAGTAAGTTACTCGCAGACAATGCTTACGATTCTTTAATTCATAATTCAGCATTTATGGATTATTGGTCTATCTTTGAAAATAAGAACATCTCTGATAAGAGAGTTACTACTATTGACTTAAATACTTTCTATGAAGACCTTTGGAATTTTATAGAAGAAAAACAAACTAAGGAATTCCAAAAGAAATATTCTTCACTCAAAACCGCTAAAGGTAAATCCGGAGCGATCGATAAATGGGCTAGTGAAGTTGCAGAACTTCAAGACATCCTTACAAATTATAAAACCACAATGACAACCTTTGTAGAAGCCCTCAACCTTGCCGCTGAAATCAAAATGAAGATGTGGGCAGGATTTAAGGATTCTAAATTAGGTTATGATACTTTCTATCTTTCAAGAACTCAAGGTTATAAGAAAGCAAGTATGGAAGGTATTGCAATGTCCGACTCAAACGGAAACATTGTTAAGATCGTAGACCGTTCTGAATTCTCTGCAAATAACAGAGACCCTGATATTGTTTCAGGTTGGGAACATCCTGAAGATAAATTAAAAGAGGATATGTCTTCTGAAGATGCTGCAAATGCTGCAGGTGAATATTATAAAAGAACAAGGGGGTTACCTTACGACAGTACACCATCTTGGGTAAAACAAGGTAGACGTACAGGTAGTTTATATGACTACGATCCTGAAAAAGAAAAAGAAGAAATTGCCAAAATGAATGTTTGGCTTAAGACACAGAATAAGGCAGATAGAAAAGCGAAGTTTCAAAAGATAAAAGATATAATCTTTGGAGATCCTTCAGATACTTTAGGTTGCGGTTACGACGATTTAACAGAAAGTAAATTAAAGGAAAGTTATTATTCATCAAGTTGGAGTGTAGACGACACAGAAGACGCTCTTGAAACGATAAGAGAGTTTGCTGAAAAACACCATACAGTAGCTAAATTAAACCGCACAAGAAATAAAGAAGCAATCGTAAACATTGATGGCTCTGATTTTTATTGCACAATTGCTTTAGGCGATTGTGTTAATTTAAGAGAAAATAAAAATTATGGTTATCATATTTTTATAAGTGGCTCAAAGCTTCCAGATAGAAACGATTGGTGGGGAGATACACTTGAAGAGTTTGAAGAGGATTTTGAAGATTTCGATTCAGTATATCATCTTGCTGAAACAGGATTAAAATTAACAGAAGCCGCTGATAGAAAAACTTATAAGGCAACTCTTAAAGCAATTGCAAATTATATTAAAGAATCTTTAATAGACGAAACAAGTTTACGTTATCCTCAGTCTTCAAGACACGAGGAAGAGATTTGTCGTATTGACTTTGCCAAAACAGTTTCGGATGAAGATTTAGTAGTTAAGAAGGTTAGGGAAGTATTAGAATCAAATACTGAAGAAGGTTTTTATTTAGTTCCAAATCCTTTAAGCGATGAACCAATTAAAGTTAAAACAGACTTTGATTTAGTTCCAGGTCCTTCAGGAACTTATAAAGCAATTAAGTTAGAAGTTTATCTTAATGGAGAAAGACTTCCTGATTCCTATATTACTGACGTAACACATAGAACTGATGGTAGAAAAGCAGGTGCTAAAAAATTATTTACACCTAACCAGGTATTGGATCAAAGCTTATTTGATGGAAGTGCAAAAGAAGTAGAAGAAGTAATTGGATGTGTAAACTATTCTCTCGATCCCCTTATTGATAATTTCTTAAAAGCTTTAGTAACCGCAGCAAAAGGTGCGACTACATTAAATGGTCCTCTTGCTCAATACATTACTTCAGTAGCTTCAGAAAGATCAAATATAATGCCATCGTCTAGTAACTTAGCATTATCATTCCAGAGTACACCAGAATTGGATCAAGCCATTGTAGCTTTGAAAGAATCTGACCCTATGGCCTTAGATAGACTTAATAACGCAATCGGTGTTGACTTTGGTGAAGTATTTGGTTCGGTTGCATTAGCTTCTGTATTAGAGAAATACGGAAAGAATAATCCTGAAATGTTAATTAAATTCCCTGCAGAATCAAACTGTCCTTTAGTTGATTACTTCCTCGAACCAAGAGATAAGATGCAGGAGTTTAAGGTTTCAGCTAAAGCAGGTGCCGGTGGAAAACCTACTGTTAATGCTCCTTGTTCTACTATTTTAAGAATGGTTGATCAGGAATGGGGCCCTGAGAAAGAAGAAGTAAAGGTTAGATATCAAAATGCTATTGACTTCGTAAGATGGTTACAGAATTGTATGCAATCTGCTACAAGTGTTCATAACTCATTTGAAAAGATTGAGGAAGGTTTCTTAGGTTCATTAGGTATTACAGACAACGAAGGCTTCACATTCTTAAATGAAGATGTAAGCGCAAATCTTGAAACTCAGGTAGATAAGATTAAGATGATTTACGCTTTGAAGCCAAGTATAGAAAACCTCAAGCTAATGGTTGACCTTACTAACGAAGTTATTAGGGTAATAGTTCCAAACGGAAACGATGTAAGCTTTATTCAGGAATCAGGTATTTGGACTGCAGACAAGATTAACGCAATGAGGACTGAAGATAATATTGCAAGATATTTAAAGAGTCTTAAAACATAATGTATAGAGACTATTTTGATTAGCGTAATAAATATTAGCAATCTTATATTGGACTCCAATGACTTGTTCAATTTCAGTTCTAACACGCTCTACATCTGCAGCCGGCAAATCAATTTTATTAATTACCGGTAAGATTTCCAAATTATTATCAATCGCCAAATAGGCGTTAGATAACGTTTGCGCTTCCACACCTTGGGTAGCATCAACGATTAAAATTGCGCCCTCACAAGCCGCCAACGAACGTGAAACTTCATATGTAAAGTCAACGTGCCCAGGAGTATCAATCAAATTTAAAACATACTCTTCACCTTTATAGTTATATAACATGCGCGTTGGCGTTAATTTAATCGTAATACCACGTTCACGTTCCAAATCCATACTGTCTAACAACTGTGCTTCCATATCACGTTTAGCCACAGTACCAGTAACTTCCAGCAAACGATCGGCCAAGGTTGATTTACCATGGTCAATATG
>ODAI011710340.1_pt1 | contig 21442 bp, 19 predicted proteins | sample 1539321 | NCBI WGS metagenome assembly ODAI01 (sample SAMN02144231, study PRJEB22623) | gut metagenome | biome: sheep rumen | host: Ovis aries | place: New Zealand | reverse complement strand
CATCGTCATTTAGTCGTTATCGTTGTGGCGGGTCCTACATTTTGCCATGAAGCTGTAGGTCAGCGTCGATTGCAAGGCAGAATAGCCGTCTGCATTTTTGAAAAGACCTGAACTGCTTATCCCGTAAGGGTCCTTGATGCCGTCGAGCTCATCGCTCAACGAGAAGTGAACGCTCCATTCAACTCCTAAGTTCAATCGGTCTGATATCTTGTATTTCACTCCTACTCCTATCGGTAGGTTTGCAGTAAAGACGTTTTTTTCTGCCGTTTTGACGAAGGTGCCGCCGAGCCCGCCGAAGAGGAACGGTACAATCCGTTTTGAGCCACGGTAGTCGCGTCCGGTTCCGTAGGGCCAGAAATTGTATTCATAGACCACGCCCACGTCTACCAAACTATGGTTGAACTCGTATGGAGTGCCCTGGAAATCAGGATAGTAGGTGGTCACGTCATTTGATGCACCTTTTAGCTTTCCGTATGAGGCATTCATTTTCAAGTCCATGTAGGGATTGAAAATGTAGCGCGCCACCGCAGAACCGATGGGTTGCAGGTTCTTGAAAGGCTTTCCGTTGAAGTCGCCTTGGTAGCTGACAAGCCCGCCGCCGGCGCCGAATTCCATACGGTACTCGACATCGTCTTGGGCATGTAGGGCCTGTATGCCCAGCAAAAGCGCAATCATCATCAAATACTTTTTCATGGGGCTTGGTGCTCTGTCTTATTCTGTAAAGGTTTTTGGATTTTGTTTCCAGCCCAATCGGTTTAGCCGGCCGCGCCAGATTTGTCCGTTGTCACCGCAGATAATCCAAATGTAGTGCTGACTGTCTGAGGTGGCTGCAAACACGGTTTTACTGCTTGCAAAGTCTTCGGGAAGGCTGAAACGTTTTTCTGTTTGCCAGCTCAGTCCACCGTCAACACTGACATACAGATTGCCGAAGGCCTTATGTGTCGAGCCTCCAATGCCGTCGCCACCGAAGGCGAGCATACCGCCATCGTACTGAAAGGCTGTCAAATTGGTCAATCGGGGTAGTTGGAAACTTGTTCTCGCCTCTTCCGACAAGCATTGCCAAGGCTGGTTCTCCGCAAAATCTCCATAGTCGGACAATTTCTGCCAGACCATTGCTGTGGCATCCGATGGATATTGGTCAATGCTGCGGTTGCCTATGACAACCAGGCGCGTGAATTCGTTGTTTGTGGAAACTGGCAGTGGCACGCCGTTGAAGTCGTCAGTTGGGAAGAAGGCCGCCTCTTCGCCGCCGAGTTCCTCTTCTGTAAAATCGTTGCATGAATTTTCGGCGCCATTTGAGACATAAAGTTTTCCACTTTCATCTACGCCGAAAACTTTCACGCCGTCACTGCCTACCAGCTGCTTCATCGGGCAGGCCCCATTTGAGGAATATTCGGCGATTTCCCAGCTCGTGTCGTTGGCGTCAATCTTCCAAAGGGTGCCATTGTCCAAGATGAATGGTTTGTTGTGGCAAACCACAAGGTTCTTGTAGGCATCTGCACTGAATGTTCCTTTGGTTTCCCAATTGTCGGGCTGTGTCGCTGAAGTGCAGTAGACTTGTGTCTGGGTGCCATCGCTGCCCAACACCCATATTCTGTTTGCCGCAACGACCATTTTCATGCCTTTAAGGCTTGACAATTGTGCTGCAACACCCATTTTTTTCCATTGAAAAGAGTCTGCCTGTTCCTTGTGGACGTTCAGCATGACTGTGTAAACTCGTTTGTATGTCCCGTCTTGGGAGGTGACAATGAATTTTCTCGGTTGGGTGAAGTCGATGGAGTCGGTCGTCACGAATGTCTCGACTTTGTCATCTTCTGTGTTTTTGATGCCTATTGTCCCGCCATTCTTGCTGGTGGCGCTGACCACAACCTTGCTGACGTCTGTTCCGCAGGGCAGTGAGTCGGCATTGTAAATCAGTCCTTGCAGCTGGTCAATGTACATTTTGTACTGACTGCCCGCAATCGTCGTTGCATAGACGCTGTCTGCACCTGAAGAGGTCGTGGTGTGCTGTATACACTTCAGTCCTCCCAAGGCAAATGTTGCCATGGCGGCATCGTTGTTTGCCACGAGTCCATCTTCTTCGTCGCTTGGAAGACATGAAGTGATCATCATCGAAAGAAGGACGACCCAAGTCAGGGGACTGATAATTAGCTTCATCATAATTTTTTAAAAAATTGGTTTAATCGTGCAAATTTAATCAGAATTATCGAAATAGCCGTTTTTTTTAATATTTTATTATGTTAATTATTCAAATTCTCCCCGTTTTTTAAGTTCTATTTAGAGATTATGGTCTTCAAAAACCTGGTTTTTCCAAAAATAGGTCAGATTTTGAAGTTGGAAATACCGAAAAGTCAACCGATTATGAAAAAGTCGTGATGACTGGAGTTTCTTTGTTATCACGACTTTATCTTCTGGACGGGCCAATGTGCTGGTCTCTAATCGATTTTCATTGCTTGAAGCAGCTCGATGCATTCGGCCAGGGAGTCTTCCCAATACGGGATTTCCAGGTTGTAGGTCTGCTTGATTTTTGTCTTGTCGAGCACACCGTACGCCGGCCGCCGCGCCGGGGTGGGGTATTCTTCGGTGTGCAAGGGCCTGACGTTGCAGTTTTTGATGCCTGCAAGCCGGTGGATGACTTTGGCAAAGTCGTACCATGAGGTGACGCCTTCGTTGGAGAAATGGTATACGCCGGGCATGAACTTTTGCCTGATGGCGGCCATGATGATGGCCGCCAGGTCGCGTGCATAGGTTGGCGTGCCTATTTGGTCGAAGATGACGCCCAGTTCATGGCGCTCTTTCCCCAGTTGAATCATGGTCTTGACAAAGTTATTGCCGAAGGTGGAGTAGAGCCATGCGGTGCGTATGATCATGGCTTGCTTGCACTCTTGCATGATGGCTTTCTCGCCCTCGAGTTTTGTCTTCCCGTAAAAAGTTGATGGGTTGGCTTGGTCTGCCTCATTGTAAGGCGTGTGCTTGGTGCCGTCGAAGACGTAGTCGGTGGAAATCTGTATAATCCAGCCGCCGCGCCGGTCGATGGCTCTTGCCAGGTAGCGTGGCGCCTCGGCGTTTAGGCGCCGGCAAAGCTCCTGTTCGGTCTCGGCTTTGTCGACGGCAGTGTATGCTGCGCAGTTGATGATGCCGTGGATGTCGTTCTCTTCAACGTAGCGTGTCACTGCGTCCTGGTCGGTGATGTCCAGTTGCTCTACGTCGGTGTTGAAGTATCGGTTCTCGGCATGTTCTTTTTCCAAGAGTTGCAGTTCATTGCCTAACTGCCCATTACATCCTGTTATTAAAATGTTCATTTTTTATTCAAATTTTAATCCTTTAGTCTTATCTTCCAAGTAATAATCGCTTAGCATTCCCATGAAGGTTGATATTTCTTTGATGGCATGGTTGGTTTCCGTGCTGATTTCTTTTTTCTGGAGCTTGAGCATCATCGTCCCGTAGAGGGCGTTGAGGCAGGTCTCGATTTCGCAGGCCTCTTTGTCACTTTTGTTGCGCAGCTCGACGACGAAAGGCAATACTCTGTAGTATTCCGCGTTGTAGAACGGGAACTGGCTGCTTTGCAAGAGTTGCTGATGCAGCTCGTTGAGGTCTCGGATGAGAATGTTGTTGATTTGAAGATGCCCTTTTTCCCGGCAACCTTCCTGGTTCATCATGCGGATGAGGTTCCCGTACCAGTCGGCCATCTCCTCTTTTTCCTCGCGGCTGTTGTCGAATTTTTCGATGTATTCGCGACGTATCTTGGTCAAGTTGCAGTCGTAGGCGCGGATGATGTCTTCAACCTGCCACATATACAGAATGTATTCTGCAATGTTTTTTTTCCGAAGGTCTTGTGCTATGAACATGATGGTTTTTCCTAGTTAGTTCATGAAATTGAGCAATGAGAGCTTGAACACGGTCCCCAGAAACATGATGATGGAGAAGAAGATGACCATGCTTCCAATGATCTTGTTGATGAGCTGTATGCCGTTATAGTCGAATTTCCCCCTTATTTTGTCGATGATCCATGTGAGCCCGAACCACCAAAGTAGTGCGCCGATGATGATGCTGATATAGCCAAAGGTCATTTCAACGGGATGGTCGGGCACGATGAAGGCAAACTGTGCGAAAAGTGCCATGAACAACAGTATGATCAAAGGGTTTGAAAAGGTCACCAGGAAAGCCGTCAGCGCATTGTGTGCCAAGGTCCCTTTGTTCTGGCTGCTGATGTGCATCTTTTTCGTCGGATTTGACCGGAAACAGTAAATGCCGAAGCACAGCAGGAGAATGCTGCCGATGATTTGGAGGAAGAATTTATTTTGGTTGTTCGTAATCAAATCCATCACAAAACTCATGCCGAAACCCGTGAAAAGGGCGTAAATGATGTCGCTGACCGTCGCGCCGATGCCCGTGGCGAAACCATACCACCTGCCCTTGTTGAGCGTGCGTTGGATGCACAGCACGCCGATGGGACCCATCGGAGCCGAGACACAGATGCCGATGAGGATGCCTTTGAAGATAATGTCTAAGATGTCAATATGAGTCGTTAATGGCATAATGGCTGCAAAATTACTATTTTTTTCGATAATTTTCGTCTTTTTATTTTAAAAAAGTTTGATGGCTGTGGCAAAAATATTAATTTTGCTTTTGCGTTAATAACATAAAAGTTGTGAAAGTTGTCTATGGACTATATTTGGGAAGCCGACGACCTGTTTCTGGGCTTGGATTTAGGGGGGACTAACGCGGTCTTAGGCTTGGTGAACGGCTGTGGAGAGGTGTTGGCAGAGGTAACGTTGCCGACTTCAAGCTTCCCTACGGTTCAGGCGTTTGTCGAGGCCGCGGTTTCCGCCGTCGGACAGCTGGCAGATGCTTTGGGCGGCCGACAACGCATCAAGGCAATGGGCATTGGCGCGCCGAACGGGAATTTCTTTCGTGCAACGATGGTCCATGCTGTCAATATTCAGTGGGCGCGGGGCGAAGAAATACCGTTGGCAAGCTTGTTCGAGAATCATTTGAAGGTGCCGGTAGTACTGACCAATGACGCAAATGCAGCCGCCTTGGGCGAGCAGGCCTATGGCGCAGCTCGCGGGATGGAAAATTTCATCGTTTTGACCTTAGGCACCGGGGTCGGTGCTGGAATTGTGGTCAATGGGCAATTGGTCTACGGGGTTGATGGCATGGCGGGTGAGTTGGGCCATTTTACCGTGCGGCGGGACGGCGGCAGGCCATGCGGATGTGGGAGAAATGGATGTTTGGAGACATACTGCTCTGCCACGGGAGTGGCAAGGACGGCTGTGGAATGGCTGGAAACGGAGACGGCACCCAGCATCTTGCGTGAGCGTGACCCTAAAAGCATTACCTCGTTAGACGTGGCGCGAGCTGCCCAGGACGGTGACGAGCTGGCATTGCGGATTTTGGCAAGGACGGGTGAAATCTTGGGGCAAGCGTGTGCCGACTTTGCCACATTTTGCTCACCGGAGGCCTTTATCTTCGCTGGTGGGCTGGCCAATGCAGGGGCATTGTTGCTAAAACCCGCAGAACTTTCGTATGACGCACATGTGATGGCGGTGTATAGAGGCAAGGCACGTTTCTTGCCAACGGAGCTGGGGGGAGCGCGCGCCGCCTTGCTTGGGGCGGCACTGCTGGGCAGGAATCAATTGGAAGGCGGTGCCCAGAGTGATTTGCAAAAGGCTGAAAAAGACAAGATGAGAAGGTAAAATGTACAATAAAAGAGAGATTTTAGCGTTAATTCATAGATGACAAATCGTAAATTGATATGGCTGTTTTTGTCGTTGGCGGTGGCGCTGATGGCATGCAATGATGACGATAGTTTTAGTGTTTCGCCGTCAAACTTGCTGACTTTTTCGGAAGATACGATCCGTTTCGACACCTTGTTCTCAACGGTTCCTACGGCAACGCGAACATTCTGGGTCTATAACAAGTCGGGCGACGGAATCCGCTGTTCCAGTGTTCGTCTGGAGCGTGGGAATCAAGTTGGGTTCAGGGTCAATGTGGATGGAATTTATTTGGGACAGGCCAATGGCTATCAAAGCTCTGAGATAGAAGTGAGGAATAATGACAGCATCCGTGTCTTCGTAGAGTTGACCACACCCAACAACGGGCAGGAAAAACCGCTGTTTGTGGAAGATAATCTGCTGTTTGTACTCGAAAGCGGCGCTTTGCAAAAAGTGAATTTGAATGGACATTCGTGGGATGCTGACATCCGTGAGGAGATTGTGGTTGATGACTATCAGATCCTCGCCTCCGAGAAGCCTTTAGTGGTGCGCAAGGGCATTCATGTTAAAGAAAGCGGCGTGTTGGTGATAGAAGCAGGGACAAAGGTCTATTTCCATGAAAATGCAGGCATCTTGGTCGACGGGCAGTTGATGTGCAAGGGAACTCCTGAAAAAAATGTCGTCTTGCGGGGCGACAGGCTCGACAATATGTTTGACTACCTGCCTTATGACCGCGTGAGCGGACAGTGGAAAGGCATACATTTCAGCGAAAACTCCTATTCCAATGTATTGGAGTACACCGATATTCATTCGGCGACCGATGCCATTGTGTGCGACTCTTCCCATCTTTATAAATTTAAGTTGATGCTTGACGGATGCATCATCCACAACTGTCGCGGAACGGGAATCACAGCCTTCTCCTCGCAAATATACGTCAAAAACACGCAGGTTTCAAATACGTTGAAAGACTGTGTGGCTCTCTATGGAGGCATCACCAATATCATCCATTGTACGTTGGCTCAGTTCTACCCCTTTGATGCCCAGCGTGGCGCAGCCCTGCTGTTCAGCAACCACTATTTAGACAAAGACTACCAGCTGGAGCATCTGTATTGTGCAAATTCCCTGATAACAGGCTATGCCGACGATGTGCTGATGGGGTCGCGCGGCGGCGACGGCGTTGCGTTCAATTACAATTTCGATCATTGCATTATTAGAACGCCTGAGATGACGGAAGGTTTGGAGCGCATGAAAAACATTGTTTGGGAAGAGCCCTCCGACACGATTTCATTTGGGATGAAGCACTTTAAAGAGGTGGACACCGAAAAATTGCGCTATGATTTTGAGTTGGCCGCTGTTTCGGCAGCCATCAATGCTGGTGGGACCTTGGATGCTTCGCATGTGCAGCAAGTAGACCGGATGGGAAGAAGAAGAGACGAGAAGCCCGATGTGGGATGTTATGAATATGTTCAATAGAAGTAGACATGAAGGAATTAAAAATAGAAATAAAAATGCAGTTCCATCAGATAGAGGAATTGGCCGTGGAGGAGCAAATTTTGGTCAAGGCAGCTATTAAGGCAACGGACAACTCGTATGCCAAGTACTCGCATTTCCATGTGGGGGCGGCGTTGCTGCTGGAAGACGGCAGTATCGTTACGGGCGCCAACCAAGAGAATGCGGCATATCCTTCAGGACTTTGCGCCGAGCGGTCGGCCATTTTTGCCGCGCAGTCTCAACATCCTGAATTCTCCATAAAAACCATCGCCATAGCAGCACGTAACGACGACGGGTTCACCAGACGGCCCATCTCGCCGTGCGGCGCTTGTCGTCAGGTGATGATGGAGATGGAGGACCGCTACAAGTCGGATGTCCGCGTGTTGTTGTATGGGGTAGAGGGAGTCTATGCCATCCGGAGCATCAAGGACTTGTTGCCTGTTTCTTTTGTCGACGATTGTATGCGGTAGGCCCTAAATTGAGTCGACCACCAGCGTGTCTTGATAGAGCTTGTGCAAGTCTATTGAGTCGGTAGGCGTATTTTTGGGCGGCGCATAATATTTCAGTTCGTCCTTGTGGAGCTGTTTCTCACATCCTTTAATCATGTTTTCGATTTGGTTGATGCGGGCTTCCAAGCCGTCGCCTCTCCTGTAGCGTTGGTAATACAGAAGTGCCGACGTGAAGTTCTCGTAGGCTTTTAGCCACTGTTCAGCGAACATGTGGCAAAAGCCGAGGCGGTAGAAAGCGTCGCCTTTTTCATTGTCATAACACAGCGTCAATGCCTGTTCGTAAAAGGGGACGGCCTTGTCGTAATGTCCGAGATTAAACCTACTTTCGGCATTGGCATATAAGTAAACGGAGCGCTCGTGAGGCGAGAAATGCTGGAGTTGCGGAATGGCTGACTCTAAATATTTGACAGCCAAGTCGTATTGCCACTCGTAATAGTAGCAAATGCCCATGTAGGCATGGTATCGGGGATTGAGCTTGTATTCTTTGTCTAGCCGCTCAAACAAAATAAGGGCCTCATGGTACTTGGCGCTGCTGAAATACTCAAGTGCCATGCCCAACTGTTCGCTCTTGTCGGGGCCTTGGGCGTGCAAGGGCAACAAGAGGGTGAAAATGAGCAGATAGGTGATGACTTTCAGGCTTCTCATGCAATTGTCTGTCTATTTAGTGTAAAAGTCGATTAATCGGGTGATGGCTCTTTTGCACACCGGACAGAATTCTGGGTTGTTGTTCGAGCGCATCCGGCAGTCTTGCGTAGGCCGGTAGACACCTTTCGTGCTGTAGCCGGCACCTTCAAAAACACCGACGCGCGTGGTCTCGTCCTTGGGGTTCTTTGAGGGAGGGGTCGGTATGGGGGTCTTTTTCCGGATGAGGTCTTCCCACTTGCTCTTGAAATTGACCAAAGTAGTGATATTGGGCTCCCATGGCTCAACATCGTTGGGGTACATTGGAATTGACTCATGCTCATAAGCATATTCGTCAGCCAACCCGGCAAAACTATGTCCAAATTCGTGCGCCACAACGGGCTTGAACGACGGATGTTTGGTCATTGACAAATTATAGGAGTTTAATATCCCGCCGCCGCCGTATTGGCTGGTGTTGACCAATACAATGATGTGCTCATAGGGAATGCCCGCCAAATGATCGTGCATGGTCTTTAAGTTCAAGGTCGTCAAATAGCGGCTGCTGTAGAAAGTGTCGAAATGTGAGCCCAGTGCCGTGCTTTTCCATATCCCTTTTGAAGGCTCGCTGGTGCCGCTTTCTCTTGAGGCAGGCATCACGGCAACGATGTTGAAGCGATCTCTTGAACTCTTAAAGGGCTCGTGGGCGAAAATGGCGGCATTGGCGGTGTGCACGTCGTTGAGGAAGTCGTCCATCTCGCTTTCCGTATAGCCTTCCGCAATGTATGCAATGTGTATGCAATGCTCCGCGTCGTTCGCGCGCTGGATGGTTTTATGAGGGGTCACATGATGCGTGCCGATGTGGCGAATCAGGATGTCGGAAGGGTCTACCACATGGGTCATTTGTGCAATGACTTCATGGCGGTTGTTGCGTAGCTCAATGGTAACGTCTACGATTTTCTGGGGCATAGGCACGAGAAAAACGTTCTCGAACGAGCGCCTGTGTGTGCGTGCCTCATCATACGATAGCCACTCTTGGAATAAAGTGGAAAAAGAGTTGCGGTAGAGCACCGCGCCGCTCGCGTGGTCGCGCACCGTGATTTGCCCGTTTCCTTGGACAGGCACCTCGGACAGCCGCCGCCGCTTGCCATGCCAACCAGGCAGGCAGCTGAGCTTATCTAATGCAATGACTTGCTGGTGTGCATCGCCGGAGAAATGATAGTCGATTCTCAAGGTCTTATCGGTGAAATGGCTGCCAAAATCTTGTGCTGAGGCATCGAGGAGCGATGCCAAGATGATGCAAAATAGCGTAACGGATTGTTTGAACATGGTGTAATTTGTATTTAAAAGCTTTTCATGGCAAAAATACAAACAAAATTTGGCTTATTCGTCAAAATGAGTGATAAAATAAGCCGAGAATAACATTAACAGTTGTTTTGTTGAACAGAAGAGCGGCTGCTCGGCCTCTGATGACTGTGATTCCTGGTCAGCGGATAAACTTGGCGGGATTGCGCCCTAGCCCATCCGTTGATGAACTGGTTTCATGGCCCTGAAAGGGAGTGAAATAAAAAACCGATATGATCACTCACACCGGTTTTCAATTTTGTTTTGGCTTGTTTTACGCAAAGAGCACTGAACTCGCCAAAACAATCTACCTTAAAAAATTATCAAACTACTAACCTATGAAAACTAATATATTCTCTCGAACACGGCGCAAAATTACAACCTTTTCCCAAACTAGGAACAAATCTCTTGGATTTATTTCAAAATAATGTCATTTTATTGATTTACGTCAATTTTAACAGCGCTGAAAGTCGAAAAACGCCTGTTTTTCCCCGAAAACCAATGCAATAATGACAGGTTGGAAATGTCTTTTTTCTGTTGTTTCTTCATTTGGGAAAAGCTATTTTAGCGGCATAAAGTTTGGTGCATGTGAGGCCTGGTTCTTTGTCACCCAAAAGCGCCAGCGTGTCCTCGTTTGTTGCAGCGTAGGGTCGAATTTGGTTCATGGGATGTCCTCAAAATGTAGGTTGGATTGGTCCCAGGGGCAATGTGCCTGTTTTTAGTTTAAAGGCACCTTTATTGCCCTGGGCGTTCAAGCAATGGAGCTATAATGTGCTGTAAGGGCAAAATTAAAGAGGGCATGTCAAAGGCGACATACCCTCTTTGGAGGATTATTCATTGGATGAATAAATGTTTCTTACAATTTAGGACCGGCTTGCACCAAGGCCTTTCCAGCATCATTTGTCTCGTATTTTGCGAAATTCTTGATGAAACGTGACGCCAAGTCCTTCGCTTTTTCTTCCCATTCTGCGGCATTCTGGTAAGTGTCGCGTGGGTCGAGGATGGCAGGGTCAACGCCTTCCAACTGTGTAGGAACGGTGAAGTCGAAGTAAGGAATTTGCTTGGTCGGTGCGTTGTCAATGCTGTGGTTGAGGATTGCATCAATGATGCCGCGCGTGTCGCGGATCGAGATGCGTTTTCCTGTTCCGTTCCATCCTGTATTGACCAGGTAGGCTTTTGCGCCGCTACGTTCCATTCTCTTGACGAGCTCTTCTGCATATTTGGTTGGGTGCAATTCGAGGAATGCTTGCCCGAAACATGCTGAGAATGTCGGTGTCGGCTCTGTGATGCCGCGTTCCGTGCCGGCGAGCTTCGCGGTAAATCCTGACAAGAAGTAGTATTTTGTCTGCTCTGGTGTGAGGATTGAAACGGGTGGGAGCACGCCGAATGCATCGGCACTCAAGAAAATGACTTGTTTGGCAGCTGGCCCATGGCTTACCGGGCGCACAATGTTTTTGATGTGGTAAATTGGATAGCTTACACGTGTGTTTTCTGTTGTGCTCTTGTCGGTGAAATCGATTTTTCCGTCTTTGTCCACTGTCACGTTTTCGAGCAGCGCGTCGCGGCGGATGGCGTTGAAAATGTCTGGCTCAGACTCTTTGTCCAGGTTGATGACTTTGGCATAGCATCCGCCTTCAAAGTTGAAGACGCCTTCGTCGTCCCATCCATGTTCGTCGTCGCCGATGAGTTTGCGCTTGGGGTCGGTGGAGAGTGTGGTCTTTCCGGTTCCTGAGAGCCCGAAGAAGATGGCTGTGTTCTCGCCGTTCATGTCGGTGTTTGCCGAGCAGTGCATTGAGGCAATGCCTTTGAGCGGCAGATAATAGTTCATCATTGAGAACATGCCTTTTTTCATCTCGCCGCCATACCATGTGTTGATGATTACCTGCTCTTTGGTGGTTACATTGAAGACCACTGCCGTTTCGGAGTTAAGTCCCAGTTCTTTCCAGTTTTCCACCTTGGCCTTTGAGGCGTTGTATACGATGAAGTCTGGTTCTTGGTCAAACTCTTCTTCGCTTTGTGGGCGGATGAACATATTGGTTACAAAATGTGCCTGCCATGCCACTTCCATGATGAAGCGTACTTTCATTCGTGTGTCTTTGTGGGTTCCGCAGAAACCGTCTACGACATAGAGTTTTTTGTTCGACAACTCTTTGCGTGCGAGGTCTTTCACAGCCGCCCATGCCTCTTTGCTGGCACGATGGTTGTCATTGTGATATTCTTCGCTGTCCCACCACACTGTGTCGTGTGAGTTCTCGTCGTCGACGATGAACTTATCCTTGGGCGAGCGTCCTGTATATACGCCAGTCATCACGTTGATGGCGCCAAGTTCGGTCTCCTGTCCTTTGTCGAAACCTGTCAGTTCTTCTTTGGTCTCCTCGTTGAAAAGCACTTCATACGACGGGTTGTACAGAACTTCCGTCGTGCCGGTTATTCCATACTTTTCTAAAACTTTTTTATCAAATCTTGCCATTTTAAACAATGTTTTTAATTAATGTGTCATCTTAAATTGAAATTATTGTCGTTCAATCGGAACGACAATCAAGGTGCAAAGTTAAGAAAAAGGTTTTTTTTCATACAATATTTGCTGAAAGAAATTTGTTTTTTAACACTTTTTTTAGAAAAAGCTATTGTGATGATTTTCCGTCTTTCAGAATAAATGTGTAACTTTGTCGCCAAAATTTTCACCTCTTATTATATAAAATAAATCACAAAATGATGACAATAGTCAATCTTTCAGAGCAGAATTCCATCCTCAACCGTTACATGGCTGAGTTGAGGGATGTAAAATACCAGAAAAATCGTTTGCTGTTCCGCAATAACATTGAGCGCATCGGCGAATTTATGGCTTTTGAACTGTCTAAAACACTGGATTATGCGAGGGAAACCGTTCACACGCCGCTGGGGCAGGCTGAACTCAGCCTTCCGCAGGACGAGATTGTCATTGCTACTGTGCTTCGGGCGGGTCTGCCTTTCCATCAAGGTTTCTTGAAGGTGTTTGACCATGCCGAAAACGGCTTCGTGTCGGCATATCGTATGTATACCAACCGTGAGCACACCGAAGTTGGCATACACACCGAATACATGGCGGCGCCGAGTCTTGAAGGCAAGACACTGATCATCGTCGACCCTATGCTGGCGACGGGAGGCTCGATGGCCGCCAGCTATGAGGCGTTGCTCAAGAACGGCACGCCAAAGGCTGTACATATAGCCTGTGTGATTGCCGTAAAGGAAGGACTTGAGGTGGTAAGAGAAGCTGTGCCCGAAAACACGACCATCTGGGTGGCTGCAATTGATCCGCAAATGAATGAGCAAAAGTACATTGTGCCAGGCTTCGGCGATGCGGGCGACTTGTGCTTTGGCCCAAAATTATAAGAATCGACCCAAAATATATTATATATAAATAAGGTGTAAGCATGCAAAATGCCCAAGACTCATCAACTCCGCCTAAACCGGGAACTTGGCGGAGTTTCGTGAAAAAAGAGGTTTTTCTCTTGAATTAAGATGAAATGCAGCATTTAACGTCTTTAACATGAACAAACCGAAACAAAAAAAGCTACTTTCTATCTTGTTCATTGCAGGTCTTCTGATGGCAATTCTCTACTGGGCTGCCAACAGCAAACATCGTGATGACTTCGCCGGCGAGTCCTTTAAAATAGACAAGATGTTGCGCTTCACGCCAGTGAAAGACCAAGGGGACAGCGGTTTCCATTGGATTTATGCCATGTTGGCAACCATCGAGAGCGAACATTTGATGCTTAATGACTCGATAAATCTTGCACCAACGTATACGGCACGGTTTTTTTTACAGCAAAAGGCAAAGGAGCATTTTTTGTCAAGAGGCGAGAAAGCCATAGACATGAAAGGAACGGGTGTCACGGCGATTCGACTGTTGCAGTATTTTGGGACAGTTGATGAAAACGCTTTCCTATTGACGAAACCCGTCGATTGGCGGCAAACGATGGTCGGGCTCACAGAGGCTTCCGACTCATGTCTGCGGCAGAAAACAAGTGTGGCGAGCTTTGTTGAACGCACTGAAAACGTGTTGGACAAAATGATCCGCCCCGTCCCTCAGTATGTTTTTATGGCAGGAATGGAATACACCACGGCGGAGTTTGCCCGTAGCGTGTGTCGCCGCAACGAGTATGTGATGTTGACCAGCTTTGCGCACCATTCGTTTGGAAAGCATTCTTTTTTGGAGATGAAACATGATTTAGGGCTGGAAATCATTGACAATATCTCGAGAAATGACATTGTCAATGTACCTGTTGACACTTTGCAGGCGCGTATTGATTGTGCTATTGTAGACGGGCACCCCGTGTATTGGAGCGGACACATCAATGAACAGGAGTTTTCTTTCAAGCGCGGCACGGCACGCCTTGCCAACGAGAAGTCGGAGGTCAATCAAAAGGTGCGGCAAGTGGAATTTGAGCAAAAAAGGCAGACGGAGAACCATGCCATGGCAATCGTCGGAATGGCACATGACAAAAATTCCAGGAAATATTACATTTGCAAAAACAGCTGGGGTACAAAAAATCCTTACAAGGGGCTGGTCTTTATGTCGGAAAACTACCTGAGAGCCCGGACGCTAAGCATCATGATGTCGCAAGATGCTTTGGACGGAATAGCTGTCAGCCAGCGAAAGACAAAAGGGTAGTGGCTAGGCACTTTTCTGACGCATGCCCGAGCGTGCTTCAACCACATTGACGATGTAGTCGCCCAATTTCTCGCACTCATTGATCAGGTCCATGTACATGGTTCCAATGGCGTAGGTGTACTTGTGGTCGTTGACATCGTTGATGTTCTGACTTTTTAGCTGTATGCGATAGTTGTTGATCTCGTTTTCAAGGTTGAACGAGCGGTTGACCTCTGTTTCCGAGCGTCTGCCCACCAGCACTTGCTTCATCTGTGTCATGGCATTGTCGAGCAGTTCGAACATTTGCGCGATGTGGTCGTACTGTTCTGCGGTAAAGTCTTCTTGGCCCAGGATGCGCCGGTTCAGTGTCCGTGCAAGATTGTAGCATCCGTCACCGATACTTTCCAGCTCGCTGATTTCACGCAGCATGGAGCGCATCGTTGCCTTGGTCTCGTCAGAGAGATGGGCGTTGCCCACGCTGTCCAAATATTTTGCAATTTCAATTTCCATGCTGTCAGAAATGCTCTCGTATTTCTCAATCCGGGAAAAAAGTTTTGCAAACTTATCCTTGTCTTGAACACTGATTAGCTCTTTTACCATGTCAAACATCCGGTGCAGGCGCTCGCTGAAGCTGACAATTTCCTTTTGAGCCTCCAGGACGGATAGCTCCGGCGTTTTCATGATGCCCGACTGTATGAATTGCAGGCGGAACTCATCCTCCTCGTCGGCTATCCGCTGTTTGATGACACGGCACACCAATCGCTCTATCTGTGGGATAAACCATATTAGGATAAAGGTGTTGACAAGGTTGAAGCAGGTGTGGAATGCCGCTAGGACGAAAGACAGCTTGCCCGCATTTTCCAAGAATCCGGCATCGCCTTCTACCAGAGAGCTGTCATAGTCTACAAATCCGCACACCATGTCGACAAATGGTTTGAACACACAAAGCATCCAGACGACGTCGAAGACATTGAAGAACATGTGGGCAAAGGCGGCCCGTCGCGCCGGCGTGTTGGCCGTTAAGGCCGCGATGTTTGAGGTGACTGTCGTTCCGATGTTTTCGCCCATTACCAGTGCAATGCCTTGGTAGATTGGCAGCACGCCCGAGGAGCAAAGAATCATCGTAATGGCCATGATGGCTGCTGAAGACTGCACTGCCATGGTCAAAATGCTTCCCAAGACTAGGAAAATGAGCGTTGTTACGAAGCTGTTGGGGTCGAAGGACGAGAAGAAGTCTAAAACAGGCTGGTTGTGTGAAAGGTCCATGTCAATCCCTGTTTGCCTTAGCGTTCCCAGGCCTAGAAACAGGAATGCCACGCCAAACAAAAAGTCGCCCACTATGCGGCGTTTTTTCATGTAAATCAAGATGATGCCAACGAAGAAAGCGGGGTAGACGAAGTCGGTGATGTTGAAGTTGAAGCCAGCGCTCATGATCCATGCGGTCAGCGTCGTTCCGATGTTGGCCCCCATGATGACCGATATGGCCTGCATCAGGCTCAGCAGGCCGGCGTTGACGAATGAGACGGTCATCAGTGTCGTCGCGGTTGATGATTGCACCGCTGCTGTGACAAACATGCCTGTAAGCAGTCCGGTAAAACGGTTTGTCGTCATGGCTTGGAGTACATGCCTTAGCTGCGGCCCTGCCATTTTTTGCAAACTATCGCTCATCGACTTCATACCGAACATGAGGAGCGCCAAAGACCCTATGAGTTTTAAAAACATCCAAATTGACATAAAGAACCCAAATTTTTATGTGATGTAAGACTTGATTTTTAAAAAAAATTACTAATTTTACCGATGTTTATGACATAAAAATATCACGCCATGATACAAAAGATACAAATTCGATGCAAAAATAATAAAAAAACAGCAAATTTCAATATCGGAAGTTCAATTTCTGACATTTTTGATGCTTTTGAGCTCAAAATGGACTATGGCCCCATTTGTGCAAAGGTCAATAACGTTGTTGAGGGGATGCATTGCAGGATTTACCAGGATGCAGACATTGAATTCCTCGACATGTATAGCTCTGCCGGCGTGCGCACCTACACGCGAACCTTGTTCTTCATCCTTTGCAAGGCCGTCTACGATCTTTACCCCAACGGGCACGTCATCATCGACATCCCGGTGAGCAACGGCTATTATTGCGACCTGCGCATCGGCCACGCGGTGACGCTGCACGATGTGGCCCAGATACGCGGCAGGATGGACGAGATCATCGCCCAAGCCCTCCCAATCAAGCGCTATCAGGCACCGACGGAGGAGGCAAGGCAGATTTTTGAAAAACGGAAAGCGACCTCAAAGGTCAAATTATTGGAGCAACAGGGGAAAATTTACACCACCTATTACGATATTGACGGGTATGCAGACTATTATTACGGCTCGTTGCTTACGAACACGTCGCAAGCCTATCTCTTCGGGCTGGAGAAATACTACGACGGCCTGCTCTTGCGCATACCGTCCTACCAAAACCCTGCTGTCTTGGGCGAACTCATCAAGCAAGACAAAATGTTTGAGATCTTCCAGGAGCACCACAAGTGGCAAAACATCCTGGACGTGAGGACGGTAGGCGATTTCAATGAGCTCATCACGACAGGGAAGGCCAACGAGCTCATCAATATTTCGGAGGCTTTGCAGGAGAAAAAAATCGCACGCATAGCCGATGAAATCGCCAGCCGGAAAGGCATCAAAATCGTGCTCATCGCAGGGCCGTCGTCGAGCGGGAAAACCACGATGTGCAAACGGCTCTCCATACAACTGCTGACCAACGGCATAAGACCGGTAGGGCTTTCGCTGGACGACTATTTCGTGGACAGGGAGGACACGCCGCGCGACGCAAGCGGCGACTATGACTTTGAGCATTTACATTCACTCAACATCCCGTTGCTCAACCAGCAACTGGAGGCGCTCATTAGCGGCGAGGAAGTCGAACTGCCCAAATATGATTTCAAGACGGGAAGTAGCGGAATGAGCGGAAAGCGCATGAAATTGGACGCAAATGAAGTGCTTGTGGTTGAAGGAATACATGCTTTGAACCCAGAACTCACGGCCCAAATCCCCGAGGAACTCAAATTCAGGGTCTATGCCTCGGCGCTGACCACCATATTGCTCGATACGCACAATTACATCCCGACGACGGACAACCGTTTGCTCAGGCGCATCATCAGGGACCACAAATACAGGGGCATCAGCGCGCGCGAGACCATTCGTCGATGGCCGTCGGTAAGGGCTGGTGAAAACCGATGGATATTCCCGTTCCAAGAAAACGCAGATGCCATGTTCAACACGGCGATGCTCTATGAACTTGCCGTTATTAAAGCGCAGGCGGAACCATTGTTGGACGATGTGCCGGAAAACTGTCCCGAATATTCTGAGGCACACCGGTTGTCGCAATTCCTAAAATATTTCCATACGGTGCCCAACCTGCAAATTCCGCCCACCTCGCTGTTGCGTGAATTCTTGGGCGGAAGCTCGTTCAAATACTAAGTGGAAGTGTCTTGGAGTCTGTATCCCATGTTGACGATTCTCACTTTATCTGCAAAGCCTTTTGAACTGTCATGAAGAAATTTGTCATCAACGAGGTCTCGGTCGGGCAAATGGTCAAGCGGGGCAAAGGCATGCCGCTCAACGAAGACATGGTCTTTTTCGACGACGTGAAAGACCTGCCGCTGCCCAATGAGCCCAGGCGGCTTGACTGCCACATCCTCGCATTATGCTTGAAGGGAAAGGTGCAATACAGCGTAGACACTGTGCCCTACATCGTTAGAGGCGGCGAGCTGATCATCATCAGCAAGGGGCAAGTGGCCGACGACTACCTCATCAGCCGCGACTTCGAGGGCATTGGCATCATGCTTTCAGAAGATTTCTTCAATGAAATTATACGGAGCATCCCCAACATGGCGTCCATCTTTCTTTTTGCCAAGAACAATCCCGTGTGCCACCTCATGCCCAACGAGGTGAAAACCATTGTCAAATATACCGACCTCATTCGTGAAAAGCTTGAAGACAGAACACATCACTTTCAGTACGAGGCGACGCGTGCCCTCATCACGACGATGATCATCGACCTGAGCAACCTGATTTTCCGCGTACAGGAAAATAGCACAAAACGGCAAACTAGGTATGAAAGCGTGTTTTTCGAATTTATTGAAACGATAGAGAAGAATTTCAGGACGGAGAGAAGGGTGGGATGGTATGCCGACCAGTTGTGTGTGACGAACAAATACCTTACCGAAGCCGTAAAGTCGGTGAGCAACAGAACGCCAAACGAGTGGATTAACAGCTATACAACGCTGGAAATCAAAGTGTTGCTCAAAAATTCAGCCATGAGTGTCAAGGAGATTGCCGACTTGCTCAACTTCCCCAATCAGTCTTTTCTAGGAAAGTATTTCAAAGAGAAGACAGGAATTTCGCCAACAACATACAGGAACGGCTGAAAAGCAATCCTTTTTCGCATACGCGACATTTTGACACAATTTGTGTCAAAATGTCGCGCATCGTGTCCTTGGCATGCCGATTGCCTTAATCTTGTTGAACGGCGCTCAGAAAGTCCGTGAAAAACGGGGCGGCGAGGCGCCGGGCCAAGAGAGAAAACAGTTTTAATAATTAAGTAAAAACAGGAGGAAATAATTATGTTACCAATGATGTACAGACGAGACTGGCTGCCGAGTGTGTTCAATGATTTTTTCAACAATGACATGATGCCTAAAAGCGGGTCGACAGCACCTGCGATCAATGTCATCGAAAACGAAAAAAGCTATGTCGTCGAACTTGCGGCACCCGGCATGACCAAGGATGATTTCAGCGTCAATATCAATGACGAGGGGAACCTCACGGTCAAAATGGAGAAGAAACAAGACAAGAAGACTGAAGACAAAAAGTCACACTACCTGAGGCGAGAATTTTCCTATACCAGGTTTGAACAGACGCTCATTTTGCCTGACGATGTTGAAAAAGAACAGATTGTGGCAAGGGTCAGCGACGGTGTATTGACTGTTGAACTGCCTAAAATCGAGCCGGTTGTGAACAAGGTGTCCAGGGAAATTGTTATCAGCTAACCCTTGGAAACGAATAGCACATGTATGATTGAAAAAGACAAGAGGAGGTGCCGGCGAGGCATCTCCTCTTGCCTTTTGAGCTTTGTCGCGAATATGGGAACAGTCTCTCGATTGTCTTAAATCAGGGCGTTATAGGCTCAAGAAACGGATTTTGAGGGCATGAGGCTTTGTTTTTCAGCGAAAAATCGTAAATTTGCAGTTCAATTCCCAAACTCAACAAAAAGAAATTCAACAAAAAGAAATATAGAAACATGGATAAAAAAGCATTGTTGGTGATTCTCGATGGATGGGGAATCGGACAACACGGAAAAGGGGACGTTATATACAATACGCCTACACCGTATCTGGACTATCTTTACGCTACGTCGGCACATGCGCAGCTCGACGCTTCTGGCCAAGACGTGGGGCTGCCCGACGGCCAGATGGGGAATTCTGAGGTGGGACACCTCAACATCGGCGCGGGCCGCATCGTTTACCAGGACTTGGCCAAGATCAACAGGGCGTGCCAAGATGGTTCCATCCGGCATAATCCGGCAGTGGCCAAAGCTTACGAATATGCGAAGACAACCGGCAAGAAGTTGCATCTCATGGGTTTGACCAGCGACGGCGGTGTGCACAGTTCGCTTGACCACCTTTTCAAGCTCATAGAATTGGGGCATGAGTACGGACTTCAGCAGACTTGTGTGCACTGTTTCATGGACGGTCGTGACACGGACCCTAGGTCGGGCGCAGGGTTCATAGAGCAAGTCGGGGAAGTATGCCGGAAGAACAATGCGCATGTTGCCACCGTCGTCGGGCGGTTTTATGCCATGGATAGGGACAAGCGCTGGGAACGCGTGAAAGAGGCTTATGACCTGTTGGTTGAAGGCAAGGGAAAGGCTGTTGAAAATATGGTGGAAGCGGTGAGGCAGAGCTATGAAGACGGCGTTACTGACGAATTCATCAAGCCCATTTGCAATGCTTCGGTCAATGGGAAGATTGAAGAAGGCGATGTGGTCATTTTCTTTAATTTCCGTAACGACAGGGCAAAAGAACTCACGCAAGTGCTCACACAAGCGGACATGCCTGAGCAGGGGATGCTGAGGGTCAAAAACCTGCAATATTTCACCATGACACCCTATGATGCGGCATTCAAGGGGCTCGAAGTGTTGTTCCCAAAAGAGAATGTGGAGAATACGCTGGGCGAGTATTTGGCGCAAATGGGTAAAAGGCAGTTGCATACGGCGGAGACCGAAAAATATGCGCATGTAACCTTCTTCTTTAATGGCGGCCGGGAGGAGCCGTTTGAGGGCGAAGACCGCATCCTTGTGCCCAGCCCGAAGGTGACGACCTATGACCTCATGCCGGAAATGGCGGCTTATGAGGTGAAAGACCAGCTCGTCGGGGCGCTGCAACAGCAAAAATACGACTTCGTCGTAGTCAATTTTGCCAATGGCGACATGGTGGGGCATACCGGAGTCTATAATGCCATTGCCAAAGCGGTCTGGGCTGTTGACAGATGCCTGAAGGAAGTGATTGAGGCGGCGCGGGAAAATGGATATGAGGCATTGATCATTGCTGACCATGGCAACGCCGACCATGCGCTTAACCCGGACGGTACGCCCAATACGGCACATTCCACAAATCCTGTTCCCGTCATCTATGTGACTGACAACAACTCAGCAACCATCAACAGCGGAAGGCTTGCCGACGTCGCACCCTCAATCTTGCATATCATGGGCTTGAAACAGCCTCAAGAGATGACAGGTGTGAATCTGATTCAAGACTAGATTCGAACAGGACATCGATTCAAGGAGGGAGGCCTGGCCCCAAGACAGCATCTCCCTCACAAGATTTTAATGTTTTTTTATTGCCGTCCGCCACGAAAGACGCCTTCTGAAGCCGGGAAAATGCGCATTTCATGTCGGAAATGGCCGAAAACTACGAAAAACGGGCACCCGAGACACCGATAAACAGGGCGTTTCTGATGTGGTGCAGGTGAGATGCCTATGTCACTTTGGCGACATAGGCATCTCACTTTGGCGACATAGGCATGTCGCAGGTGGTGACATAGGCATCTCGCCAAAGTGACAT
>ODAI014044212.1_pt1 | contig 21447 bp, 16 predicted proteins | sample 1539321 | NCBI WGS metagenome assembly ODAI01 (sample SAMN02144231, study PRJEB22623) | gut metagenome | biome: sheep rumen | host: Ovis aries | place: New Zealand | reverse complement strand
TAAAGTACTTTAAATTAAAAAAGTTTTTTATTTACTTTTTCTAGATAAAGTACTTTAAATTAAAAAAGTTTTTTATTTACTTTTTCTAGATAAAGTACTTTAAATTAAAAAACTATATTATAATTAGGAAACAAAAAAAATTCAAGGTGAAAAAAATGGGAAATATACCCTTATTTATACCTAAAGACATTGATAAATATTTTTATAATCGTAACAAAGATATAAACAAGATAAACTTCTACCTTAGTGGATTACATGAAGATATTTCACAGCAATTATTAATAACAGGATACAGGGGTGTTGGAAAAACATTTCTACTTCATAAAATAATTAAAGATATTAATCCTAACTTTTTGATAACATATATTGACATATCCTCAATATATTCCGAGAATGACGGAACATTAAATTCTACTATTCTTTTAACAGAAATACTAAGTAAAATAAATCAAACACTAGAAGAAAAGGATAATGGTAAATTTAGTAAAATTAATAGTTCTATAAGAAGATTAATAACAAATATAAAACTAAAAAAATATGATTTCAATGAAATAACAACAATAATGGATATTCCAATACCTCATTATGAAGATGACTACAAGAAAATAAGTAAATTTGTAATGCAATTGCCTCAAAAAATTGTTGATAATACAGAAGAAGTTGATGGATTTATAATCATTATGGATGAAATTCAAATGTTAAAACAGATGAAAAAATCGGAAAGCTTCTTTTGGTTATTACGTAGCCATAGTCAATTTCAGACAAATGTAAGTTACATTTTAACAGGTTCAACTTCAAAAACCTCAGAAATAATAGAAATGATAAATGGAGAAACAGGTGCATTTGGTGGAAGAATGATACAACTTAACATAGATCCATTTACCAAAGAAGAAACTTATAATTACTTTAAAGAACGTATGCCCGAGATTCAATTTACTGAAAGTGGTTTTGAAAGATTTTATAAATGTACAAGAGGAATACCTGCATATATCAATAGTTTCTATAATGTATTATCCTCAGATATTGTCTATGATGATGAAGAAGTAAAAAACACATTTTATACTAGTATTGATCAGATATTAGTCATGTGGATAAAAGTATGGGGAACATTAAATGAATATGAAAAGAAAATAATTATAACGATAATGGAAAACGATCAGACCACGTGGAATATCCTTGATTCTAAAACAGACTTTTCAACTTCAACAATTAACAAATATCTCAACAGTTTACAAAACAAGGGCATTGTTTCATATAAAAATAAATTATATATATTAGAAGATCAAATGATAAAAGCATGGCTAGAACATGAAAAGCAAACCAGAGGATTTTATCCAGAATAAAAAAAAGAAAATAGTATTTAATAATTCCAATTTCTACTTTTTTTAGTCTTTCCAAAGTGTTTTTCATTGGCTTTTACGATAAGTATCCAATGTTTCTTGATCTTCTTCAATTTCTTCACTGGATTCGTGGTGTTCTATTTTCTTAATGTTTCGTGGTTTTTAATTATTTTTTTACTTTGTTATTTTTGGATTCTTTTAAAGCTTCTTTAATCTGTTCTTTTTTATATTATCATTTTTTTTAATTGTTTATTTTGCTAATTTTCTAATGTTTTTATCTCTTCTTCATCAGTTATGATTCCATTATATAATATATAACAGTTTTAAGACATTTTTATTAGTTAAAATATTGTATTAATTAGCATGTGCTCATGTTTAACTTCCATCAATACTAATACTATTAAATCCATTAAATCACGCTTATAATCAAGTTAATAGTTTCAAGAAAAAATATTCAATGAATAAGAGTTGTCCCACATTCCCTTTTTAACAGGGCATAGAAAGAAAAAACTAGATAAAAATCAGCTTAAAATTAAAAAATATAAAATCTTAAAAAAAGAGAGGGGTTTCAAGAAGTTTAACTTCTTGGATGATAGTTAGGACTTTCATTTGTAATTGTTATGTCATGAGGATGACTTTCACTCATTCCATTTGGTGTTATGTGTACCAATTCTGCTTTTTCATGCATTTCAGTAATGGATTTTGCACCAACATAACCCATAGATGATTTTAAACCACCCATTAATTGGAACACAATTTGTTCTGCAGGTCCTTTGTATGGAACTACTCCTTCTATTCCTTCAGGCACTAATTTTGTAGAGTTCATGTTACTTCCAGATGTTTGGAAATATCTATCCTTACCAGCACCTACTCCACCAGTCATTGCACCTAATGAGCCCATACCACGATATTGTTTGTATTTACGTCCATTTCTAATTGTCATTTCACCAGGAGATTCAGTTGTACCTGCAAGGATACTTCCCACCATAACAGCATTTGCCCCAACAGCCAATGCTTTTGCTACATCTCCGGAGTATCTTAAACCACCATCAGCTATTACAGGTACGCCGTAGTCTTCTGCAACATCCGCCACGCTTGAAACAGCACTAAGCTGAGGAACTCCTACACCAGCTACAATTCTTGTTGTACATATTGAACCCGGACCAATACCAACCTTTATTCCATCGATTTCAGCTTTTAATATATCTTCAGCTGCTTTTCTTGTAGCTATATTACCTAATAACAAATCAGATTCAATATTTTTATTCATTTCTTTTGCTGATTGGATAATATCTGTTTTATGTCCATGTGCACTATCTATTGCTATGATATCTACACCTGCATCACTTAATGCCATAGCCCTATCCATGTCGAAGGGTCCACATGCAGCTGCAACCAGATATCTTCCATTTTTATCTCTGACTGCATTCGGATATTTCTTTCTTTCAAGGATATCTTTCATTGTCACAATACCGACGATTTTCTTATCATCACTGACTACAGGTAATCTTTCAACCTTGTTTTCATAAGCCAAATCAAGTGCGGTTTCAGTATCTGTACCTTCAGATATTGTCACTACATTATGTGTCATTGCATCTGAAACTTTTTTATCGGCAGCTTTTCCCCTTAGTGGTTTTATATCCCTACGACTGATTATACCTACCACAACATCATCATCGGTTACAACAGGAAGACCGCTAACTCCTTCTATGTCCATTATTTCCTGTGCATGTGCCACTGTTTCATCAGGAGATATTGTTATTACTTCCTTAACTGTTAGTTCATTTGCGAATTTTACTTTACGTACTTCTTGAACTTCCTGTTCAATGGTCATGTTTCTATGGATTACACCTAATCCTCCTTGACGTGCTAATGCAACTGCCATTTTGGATTCTGTAACTGTATCCATTGCTGAACTTACAACAGGTATGTTCAAATCATAATTTGTAGAAACATTTGTGTTTAATGTTACGTCCTTAGGTTCAATACTTGATAATCCAGGTTTTATTAAAAAATCATCAAATGTATAAGTATCTTCTGCCTTTGTTAATTTATCCGTATATTTACTCATGTTTTCCCCTCCATTCAAATATCAAATCATTTTATTAAATAAATATATTATTATTATTTTTATTAAAACAGATAATTAAATGTTATCTTTTAATTCTTTTACTAGCCGACTATCTATACTGCCGGTATTTCTGTCCCCACCGGAACATACGCATCCACGTACACCCATAACATCACAATGAATTTCTTCAAGTAGTGAGATATGACTTTGGTTTACGCTTCCGGCAAGTGCTACTTTCAAGTCATCATCATGTGCACGGTCAACAAAAATAGCAAGATCCTCCTTTGACATGTAATCGGTTAACGTTTTACCATTCTTATTGTAGGTATCAAGCATTGCAAGATCACAATTTGAATCCCTGGCCACGTTTATTATATCTGTAGCTGATACGGAGTTTATATTATAATAATCAGCATATCCACATGCCACTACTGTTATGTCTTCATTATAATCACTAACACTTTTTACGACTGCATCCATAACTTCTTTTGCTTGATCGTAATTTTGTGTACCGTATAATCCTACTTTAACGTAATCGGAACCAGAAACTGCACATCCTAAAGCAGCTAGTGAAACTGTTCCAGGTTTATAATCCACATCTCCTACGGTTGTACTGACAACTTTGGATTTGTTTACATATTGACTAATTTCCTTGATAACCCATGGAAAATTAGCACCCAATGAACCTTCCTTTGGATTTTTTATATCAAGTATGTCTGCACCACCAATTAAAGCTTCTTTAGCCTCATTTATATTTATTGCACTGACTAATAATTCCATTTAATAACCCCTAAAATAAATAATAATAATTTTTCATCAATTAAAAAAAATAGTTTAACAAATAAAAAAAATAGAATAAAAAAGATAATCCTTTAAATCTAAAAGAGATTACAACACTTTTAATTCCTTAAGGATTTTATCCCGTTCTTTTTTAAGACTTTCTATTTTTTCCTTATTTTCATCCTTATTTTCTTTTTCAAGAATTGTAATTGTATTTGTTATTGCTTGTAAGTTTAATTCCAATGAATTTATAACCATATGATTACCCCCTCTAGAATGATTTGATATTCTTCGTTACTGGTAATTTTCTTAACCATCCAATATCACTTTGATATAACATACGTATATCTTCAATACCGTAACGCATCATTGCCAGTCTTTCTATTCCCAGACCAAATGCTGCTACTTGTGTTTCTATTCCCAATGGTTCCAATACTTCAGGCCTGAACATTCCTGATCCACCGAGTTCCATCCAACTTTTCTTCTCAGGAACATATATTTCTGATTCGATTGACAGGTAAGTGTATGGGAAATATGCCGGTCTGAATCTAACCTTGAATCCGAGTTTTCTGTAGAATTCCTTGAGTATTCCAAGTAAATTCTTGAAGCTCATATCTTCTCCTGCAACGATTCCTTCCACCTGATGGAATTCAGGTAGGTGTTTGTAGTTTATTGTTTCTCTTCTAAATACTCTTCCGACTGAAAACATCTTTAAAGGAGGTTGATTTTCAGATAGATATCTGACAGATAAACCTGTTGTATGAGTCCTTAATACCATCTGTCTTGCTACATCTTCATTCCACTCGTATTTCCAACCTTCTGAACCAGTATTTCCACCATATTCATGTTCTGCCCTTGTCTTATCTACCAATTCTTGTGAAGGTAATGATGCTGTTTTAGGATTGCTGACATAGAATGTATCCTGCATTTCACGTGCAGCATGATCCTGTGGCTGGAACAGCATGTCGAAGTTCCAGAATGCTGATTCAAGGATGTTTCCTTTTGCTTCATCAAATCCCATGTCGATGAATATGTCCCTGATTTCCTCGATTGTTTGTTGAAGAGGATGTATCTTTCCAGGATAATTATTAGGGGTTGCAGTGTTAATGTCATATCCACGATAGTGAAGATTTTTCCAGGATCCTGTCTTTAGCTGTTCATGTGTAAGTTGCGTTGCTTCATCTTGAATTGTAAATCCTTTATCCAGAATATCTTTACCTTTTTTATTTAATTTGAATTTGAATTCCTGTTTTGTTTTTATATCAAAGAGTTCTTTTCTTCTTTTAAATTCTTTTCTGACATTGTCAAATTCTTCAGATATGTCTCCATCAAGAACTTCTTTTTTATCAAGTAAAAATTTTAAGAATTTAACCTGAGCCAAATCATCTATTTGAACGTTTTTTCCTTCTTCGGTTATGGCTAATTTACCATTATTCATCTTTGCCCATCTGTTACGCATGAGTGTACCTATGGCGAAGTTCATTTGTGCTTTTGTAACCCCTGCTCTTTCAATGACATCATCCATTGATACCTCATCAGTTCCCTCTTTCGAAAAGTCCTGTAATGCTTTGAGAATTTTATGTTCAGGCAATCCATGCATTGCATATTCCTTTCCTTCATCAGATAAACTTATCGTATCGATAGATTTTTTATCTACTGTGATGATATCTTTACTTTCAAGCATCCCAGCTGCACTGGTAACTGCTTTAACAGGCATATCTTCTTCTTGAGCAATTTCTTCAGGACTTAAATCACCATCTTTTTCAATACCCTTCAGAAACTTTTTCTCATATACGTGTAACTCGTTAATTATTTTATCTATCATTAAATTATTTTCCCCCTTAATATTATTATTTATAAACCACTCTGCGAATATTTATCAATTAAACTTACAAATATGGATGCCGCTGTAAAATCAGCAGTTGTTCCAGGATTATATTTATTTTCATGTAAATACTCATCAAATTTCTTTAATGCTTCCAATCGTTTGTCTGTTTGTATTTCAGTAGTCTCCAGAATTTCTGCAGCTTTTTGGGATATGTCCTCTGCTACTTCGATACCATATTTTCTTGTTATTAATGTATCATTAGTTGTTGATAATATCTTCAAATAGGTTTCTACTGCTGAATCATTCAATGGATTCTCCCTTGTCAATTCACTATATGTAGGAAAACCTACGTTAAATATTACTGGTAATTTATTGGTTAATTCATATGATATTTTATCATATTTAGATGACATTTCAAGTAAATCATATAAATTGATTCTATTTGTCGTTATTTCATCTATGGTGTTTTTATTATTGACATCATATTTTGATGTTTTATTACCCATACCGCCAGCTTTTGAAAGTAGTATTGCCCTGACAAATGCTATTGCATCATCCACTACGGTATTTCTCATCAGAATATCTACCGCATTCGGCATGTATTTTATTGAAGTACCTTCACCCATCGTAGCACAAGCTGCTGCAATAGGCATGAAAAGCAATGCTATTCCAAGATTAGTATTGGTATTTACCAATCTATTTGTATCTTCGATAGTGCCCAATATATTATCTCCTAATCGTATATTGTTTAAGAGATTGGGATAATATTTGGATGCCTTGTCCGCCACCTGTTCTATATGTCCTCTGATACATACACTGCTTATCAGGAAATCTTCATAAGACATGTTGTCAAAGTTGTATGTCCTGTGAACATTACCCGGTTTAGGATAAGCACTAACTTCAAATAATGTTGCCATCTCACCTAATTTTCCTATGTCCTGGGAATTAAGATTCATATAACTACCATATCCTCCAGCTTATTGTAAGTTTATAAAAAAATATGAAATTAAGCTTAATTTATTATAATATAATTTATGTATTTAATAGATTATTAATATTCCGTTGTTTTTGGAGAAAAGATTACATCAACAAAAAAAGGAGAGTATTTGACATGAGAATTTTTCTAAAAAACTTTTTCATATTTTTAAATGCTACAAAAAACATTTCAATAGGCTACAAATAAAATGATGAAACAAGTGTCATGAAAACAATTATTGGAAAAATAGGTGTATGAAAAAAGGAAGCTATTTATTTATGTTTATAAAAAGAGGGTATTTGAGAATAGAATAATCTCCTATTCAATACCTAATAGTTGAGGAACAAAATAACTGATTATCATATCAGCTCCTGCCCTTTTGATAGAAAGTAGTGTTTCGTCAAGTAAGTCCTCTGTAATGTAACCTTTTTCAATACCCGCAGTTATCATTGAATATTCACCGCTAACCTGGTATGCTATTGTAGGCATTTTAAATTGCTGTTTGACTTCCCGTAGAACATCAAGATACGCAAGTGCAGGTTTTACAATTATTGCATCTGCTCCTTCATCGATATCCATTGCCACTTCCATTAATGCTTCATTGAAATTTGCAGGATCCATTTGATATGATTTTCTATCACCGAAACTAGGTGCAGAATCTGCTGCTTCCCTAAATGGTGCATAATAAGTTGATGCATATTTTGCAGCATATGAAAATATTGGTACGTTCAGATAATCATTTGCATCCAATCCATCACGTATAGCCATTACACGACCGTCCATCATATCACTAGGAGCTACTACATCCACTCCTGCATCGGCATAGCTTACTGCTATCTTGGATAAGTAGTCAAGTGTTTCATCATTTTGTACATAGTTATCCCTAATAATACCGCAATGTCCGTGACTTGTATATTCACACATACAGACATCACCCATAACTACAAGGTTTGTCTGTTCTTTTAAGGCTTTTATGGTTTGTTGTATAATACCATCCTTATCATAAGCGCTACTACCTACTTCATCCTTATGTGCAGGTATTCCGAAAAGGAGTACGCTCGTCAATCCACTGTCTTCAAGTAATCCGGCAAAGTCAACAGCATCATCTACAGAGTATCTGTATTGACCAGGCATTGTGCTGATTTCTTCAGGATTTCCATTTTCCGCTTCTTCCTTAATGTATAATGGATATATTAAATCACTTATATCCACACTGGTTTCTTGAAACATTGCCCTTATTCTTGCATCACTTCTCATTCTTCTCATTCTTCTTATTGGAAACATATAAAACCACCATTTGTTAATTTTGTAATGATAAAAAGTCATATATTACTTTAGCTGCATTTATACTTGTAGAATCGCCTATCGTATCTGATGCTACTTCAACCACATCCAATCCACGAACATCCTTAGATGCTAATGAGCATATTATATCCTCCAGCATCATTGGTGTCAACCCGCATGGGGCAGGAGTGCCGACCGATGGGGCATATGCCGGATCCAGGACGTCAATATCAACTGTAATATAAACAGGTGAGTCTATATTATTTAATTTATCAAATAGTCCTGTTGAATCCCGTTGAAGTTCAAAACTGCTAAAGTATGTGATATCATCATGTTCTTTTACATATTCATGCTCTTCATATTCTGCAGATCTAATTCCAATTTGTATAATTTCTTTGGGATTTAATTCATGTACACGACGAAGTACGCTTGCATGTGAGTATTTTTCACCGAGGTACTCATCTCTCATATCAAAATGAGCATCCAGATGAACAACGGTTAAATCCTTGAAGGATTCAGGGTCATAGTCATGCAATGCCCTTAATATGCTGCAAGTTACTGTGTGTTCACCACCTATGGTTATGGGAGTTAAGTTTTTATCCAGCAATTCATTGACAGTATCATATATCATCATATCAGTTTCAATGTAATTGCCTGGAACAACTTGAATATCTCCTATATCATAACTGGTTGTCGTTAGTGATGTGTCAAATCGTAGATTATACTGTTCAAAGTTATATGAAGCTTCCCTTACTGCCTTTGGACCATTTCGTGCACCTGGCCTGTAACTTGTGGTACTGTCGAATGCTATGCCCATCAAGCTGTAGGTGCTTTCATATTCTTCATCATCAAATTCTTCAGAAAAAGCAAATTTCATCATATTATCTGCATAAAAAAACATAATAAAAATACCACTTTAATTATTTAATATTATGTTTATATTTATATCATTATTCATTAAAAAGATTATTTAAGAAATTATGAAATACCATGAGACTATGTTTTTTGAAAAAATAGAGTGATTAAAACGATAATAACTATGAAAAAAGGATATTATAATTTTACTAAATATATTAACTTAAAAAATTCTAAAAAAAGGTAAAATGGGTGATGATTCACCCTATTAAATTAGTTGTTTACGGTTAAGGTTTTAACATCTTCTAATGTACCATATTCAGGTGAAGTGAATATTGCAGTTATGTTGTAACTGCCTGCCTTCATATTTTCAGGTAATGTGTAGTTTACACTAACTTGTCCATTTACTACTTTAGCATAGATTGTTTTACCGTTAGAGTCTTTAACAGTTTTACCGTTTACCTTAAATACTACTTTACCAGTGTTTACTGGTATAGCTGCATTTATTGTAGCTGTTAATGTGACTGTAGCGTTTACTGTTGCTGTTACATCTTCTGTTACAATGGATGGTTCAGCAGATGGATCATCGGATGTTATTGTAATTTCTTCTTTCTCGGTTGACATTTTTGCTATGTCTGAGTAACCTGAATATACAGCCTGTATGGTTGAACCTTCTTTTGCCCAGCTTTCAGGTATTTCATAATCTTCAATTGTAGCTGTACCGTTTACTACTTTTGCATAGATTACTTTACCGTTAGAGTCTTTGAGTGTTTTACCGTTTACTTTGAATGTTACTTTTCCTTTGGATAGATTAGTTGCAACATTGTCACCATAGTAAATGCTTGCAGATATTTGACTTGTCTGTCCTATGGTAAATTCGGTTGTGTCTAATTTTATCGTGTATTCCTGTGGTGGCAATTCTGTTGGCGTGTTGTTTTCGATTATGGTTGTTGAGTCATTTGTGGATACTGCATCGTTTCCTACTTTAGCTTTTGTTACTAAGTAGTTGTCTGTTACGACATTGTTTTGACTTCCGGTAATGTTTACAGCATTAGTCAAATCAGATGGGTTTTTGATTGTTATGTTGTTGTAGGTAATGGTATTTCCATTGGAGCTACCTGTCAGTTTTATACCTGTTGTTTCTGCTAGGATATTATCTAATTCTACCGGTACATCCTGCATAGTACCTGTCAAGTTCATGTTGTTGTATGAGATGATGTTGTTTTTACTTTGGTATGTTCCTATTGCCATTGCATAATTGTTATTTGCTGTGAAGTTGTTGTATGTTATTTCGTTGTTTTGGGTACTCCATAATTCAATCAAGTATACTGATGATGAATCTGCTGTTATGTCATTGTATTTTATTACATTGTCAAGTACTTCTGCCATGTAATTTGTTGATACATATATACCATATGTTACGTTTTCTGCTTTTACATATATTTTGTTGTTTGTCACGTTGTTTCTTCTTGCTCCCTGGATTAATTCTACTGCATTTGCATAGTATGTTCCATAGGATGTTATGTTGTTTGAATCTATGAGGTTGTCGTTTGCATTATCAGATACTGCTATTGCATATGTGTACATCTGTGCTTCTGTTACTATATTGTTGTTTTGTATTTTGTTGTTTTCACATGCACCGTTTGTAGTTCCACTTACCTGTATTGATTCTACAGTACCGTATGCAGATGTCTGACCAGTAGAGTTTGTTGTGATGTTATTTCCATCAACCAATACGTTGTTTGATTCTTTTATTACAATGGATGAGGTTATTACACCTTTACCACCATAGAAGTCTATGTCAGCACATGGCCCTACTGTTGTTATATTGCTTGACAATACGTTAACATCATGAGAGTTTAATATGGTGATTGCATGTGTTGAATCTTGAGTATTGAATTGTGATAATGTCACGTTTTCTATTGTTATGTTGGATGTTCCTGCGATTGTTATAATTGATTCGGATGTTTGGTTGTTTTTCATTATTACATTTGTTAAGTTTGAGTTTTCACTGTTTATGTCAAATATTATGGTACAGTTTTCAAATACTGCCTGATTTGTATATGTCGTGAGGTTTACCGGCATATTTATGAAGATTACACGGTTATTAAATACTGAGTCAAATTTCAGTACTGAATTTGGTGTGATGAAATCTCTGAGAATTCCTTCATCATCGAAGTATTCGCTGAAGTTTCCATCGTTTAATATGATTTCCATTTTTTCAGGCATTGCTGCCGTGGATGTTATTGTATTTACTGCTTCATTTTGTATAACGTTTACTGTAAATTCCTCACTTTTTACTGTGTAATTATTTACAGCCACTCCATCAACAACTTCAACACTGTCTTGGTCAAATTTACCTTTTTGTGATTCGTATTCAACTATAAATCCGCTTGGTAATGTGTTGCTATAGTCACTTACAACACCTTGAGTGTTGTTTAGTTTATTGAATGTTGTTGTGAGTTCTATCTTATCATTGTAGTTTACGTTTGTAAGGTCACTTGTTGTAGTGGTCATAATAATCCAGTTGTCGATTATTATATCTGCTGCCTGTTCTCTGTAAACATCATCATAGTCATCGTATGCCCAGTAGAATCCGCTTGCAACATATTTTTCTGGGTTATCGTTTGTTGCCCAGTAGTTATTGTTAGCTGTTATGGTTTTTCCATATTCATCCAGATTATATAATGCTGAATTTCCTTCTTGACATATAAATACTGAGTTTTCAATGTTTGTGGTTCCATAATAATTTTCTACTACAGATCCGTTACCTGTTGCAGTGTTGTTTATGAATATACAAGATTGTATGTTTAAGTGTTGACCATTGTTAAAGAATACTCCACCTTCACGTACGGAAGAGGATGATGCTTTGTTTTCGATAAAGGTACAATTGACCACAGTGGTATTTTTTACACATTCCATTACTCCACCACGACCCATGGATGCAGTGTTGTTAATGAATGTTGAATTTTCAAGTAATGCAGGGTATTTCTGTCCCATTGAATAAATACCAGCAAGTTGTGCCTGGTTATTTTCCAGGAGAGAATTGGTTATTGTTAATCCACCTTTTAATATAATCCATCCCTGGTTATCGTTGGAACCGCTTACCAATTTAGTATTTCTTATTGTAGAATTATCTATTGTAAGGTTAGCTTCCGTTCTTACTATGGTACCTGTGTTATTTTCTATTAATGAATTTTTTATGATTAAATTGGATGTTGCATCCATGTTCATTAATATTCCTATTACATTACCACCAAGGTTATATGCATTGTTGTCAAATATGCTTACGTTTTCTAATGTAACGTTTGCATTGCTAGCGTTCATTACTATTCCTACAATTCCTCGGGTATTATTGATACTTAAATTTTTAATTGTTACGTTTGCATTGCTGATATTGAATACTCCGCCTTTATTTGCATTTATATTCATTCCATTTCCATCTATAACCATATCTTTATTGATGTTTATCAGTTCTTCTGATGAAGCTCTTTTAACACCGTTTGTTAATGTCAATTCACCATCGGATTCTGCTATGTAACTTTCAACTTTTGCATAGTTATCAAGTGTCGTAGGTGTAATTTCAATGTTACCTTCAACACATACCTGTGCATCGGTTGCGATTCTATCAATTAATGCAATTACTGAATAGTTACCTGATGGGATTGGATCGGTTACAGTTATGCTTCCAACACCATCTTGAATATATATTTTATATTCATAGGTATCGAGAGCTACAGTTACGTTACAACCAGAAACAGTGTTTCCATTATCGTCGTGTACTTTTACTTCAAGAAGGAATTCTTCATCTTCTACAGCGACTAATCCAGTTACTTCAGTTGTTAATGTGTATACCGTACCTGCTCTTATGAAAATATCTGAACCGTTGAAAGCAGTATTTCCAGTCATGGTATTGTTTATCAGATAAACGTTGTTTGTATCAACGGATATTGCTCCACCCTGCTGTTGATATGTTGGATTTTCACGTTCTACCTTGTTTGATATGAATTGTGAGTTCATGATAGTTGCATTTCCACCACGTAATGCTATTGCTCCAGCACGTATTTCAGAGGTGTTGTTTTCGAAGTAGGAATTGTTTACCGTCAAGTATCCCTGTGAGTTTATTGCCCCACCATAAAGTGTTGCATAATTGTTTAGGAATCTGCAGTTGTCTACAGTGGCACTTTTTTGACTCCATAATCTTACTACAGCATTGTTTGCCTTACAGTTTGTAAAATTGGAATCTTTGATTATATTAGTTCCACTACCCCTTAATTCAAGTATACCTGATACACATGTAGAATCATTTACTGATGAGTTTATCATTGTGAATGATGCACTTCCAGTGGAAGAAACTACAGAAGCTGCAGTTGTTGTGTGGATATTTTCAAAGTTTACGTTAATGAATGTTAATTTTCCATAAACCTTAAATGCAGATTCTTCACCGGCGGTGTTTTTAATTGTTAAGTTCTTGAATGTCACATCTGCATCGCTTCCTATAACAAACAATCCACTGTTTGAACAAGCGTCAATCACATGATTTTGTCCATCAATGACTATTGTCTTATTGATTGTTATAGCACTTTCATCTGCTGTTTTTACATAATCATCCTCTAAAGAGAGGTCCTCTGATTCATCAATACTTTGGCTTAACTGGGTGAATGTTTTTTCACCATCACCTTTTATTGACAAATCGCTTTTTGTATTACCATTTGAATTGATTATTTCATTACTTTCAATGTCAATATTGTCTGGGCTTATTGTTTGACCAACATCGGAGTCCAGATTAGCCGAATCCATGTCGGTAGCAAAACTAGCACCCACTAAGGTAATTAATATTATTGAAAATAATAGAAATAGTTTCATTTTATTTTTCAACATATTCTTTAAACCATTTTAAGTTTTACCATATTATTGAAATTCCAAATATCTAGTTAACATGAATTTAAATATTTTTTTATTTATGACATGTTTGATTTTTTTAGAAAAATCAGTAATATGTAATAATAAATATAAATTTTAAAATATTAATAAATTTATATAATTATTTTTTCTAGTAAAAATGAATTATTAAAAATAGGATTACAAATGACAAATAATAAAAAAAATATAAAAATAGAAAGGTTTTAAAAATCAAATAACGTTGTTTGTTTGGATTTAGGTTTTTTATCCTCTTTAACAGTTTTACTTTCATTATTTGATTTTTTAGGTTTTGAGGATTTCTTAGATTTTTTATCTGTAGTGTCACTTTTCTTTTCGATTGACTCATTTTCAGGAGTTGTTTTGGAATTGGCCATTGATTTTTTAGCCGTCTTTAGCTTGTCATCAGTTTCATCTGAAATATACTCATCCATAGAAGCAATATCTTCAACTTTGGAAGCTTCTTTTTCTTTTTTAAGGGCTTCTTTTTTAGCCTTTTGAATGGCTTTTTCTTCTTCTTTTTGTAGTTTTTGAAGTTCTTTGATTCTTTTTTTCTCGATTGATGCCGGAATTTTTCGTGAACGGAAAAGTTTCACATCGTCATCTTCCAATTTAAAGTATTCCTTAAAGTCATATGCCCTTTCATTATCCTGAAACATTACAGTATAGAATGGTATCTGTTTTTGCAGTTCCAATGGTGATGTATGTAATCTTTTGGACATCTTAGACGTAACGGATTCTATGAGATTTTTGTTTTTACGACTTTTTGACAATTTTCCATATACTGTTGAATTGGTATATCTCGCAAATTTCTTATATGTTTTAGCTTTAGCTGCAGCTACTCCCCGTCCCATAAATAGGAATGCATATTTCCAGTAGGTGTAATCCTGTGTTCTGAATGCTCTTGCCAAGTTTAAATCGGCAAGTGCAACCATTTCATATGCTTTTGCTATCTCATCTACACGTTCATATTCACGGGGAATATTTTCCGCTATCAATTCAATAAGAAACTGTGGTTGTGTATCAACTCTCATAGCATCGATTACATGAGCGGGAGTTTTACTTTTAAGAACTGTTCTTACCGTATCAAATACGTTCTGTTCACCGTCCTTTTGTGATATTACATCTAAGCTGTCTGCAGTAATTACTTTGGAACTGTCAACTATTGCCTCCAAACTGGTTATGGCAGAACGTAGGTCACCGTTTGATTGTTTGCTTAATTGTTTTAATACATCCGGATCATATTTGATGTCTTCATAGTCACATATTCGTTTAAGTTGTGCGTTTATGGTATTTGTATGAATTTTGGTAAATTTGATTGCTTTACACTTGCTTTTTATTGATGTTAACCTTTTGCTGTAGGGATCATTTGCCATCATTATTAACGGCTGTTTTGCATTTTTTATCGTTTCGTTTATAGCTCTTACTCCACCTGAATCGTCACGTCCACTTATTCCATCCACTTCATCCATTATGATTAGTTTATAACCGGAGTTGAATAGGCTTCTTGTCTGTGCTGCTTCCCCAATTGTTCTTTTTAATATGTCATAGGACCTTTTGTCACTTGCATTTACTTCAATTGTTTCAGAAAAATATTCCTTTCCTACAAGATGTGCCATGGTTGTTTTACCTATACCTGGAGATCCCATGAGTAACAATGGTTTTTGTGGATTACCATCAGCCCATTTTTTAGCCCATACTTCGATTTCTGCCTTTGCTTTGGCATTTCCAAGTACTTCACCCAACGATTTGGGTGCATATTTTTCTACCCATTTCAATTTAATGCATCCTGTTTAAGTGTTAACTAGTAAAAATTTACTTAATAAAGCTTCTAATTGAAGTCTAGCATTTGCTCCTTCACGGATTCTGTAATCACATTCACTCATGTATTCCATTAATTTAACGAATTTTTCCTCGGATATTAATCCTTCCTGTGTCATTTGACTTACTTCCTGATAGAATTGTGTGATTAAATCATCACCGCTTATTCCATCAACTATCATTACATCACGAAGTAAATCTCTTGCGGTCATGAAATCCTTATCTATTGCCTTGTTGATAATCTTTCTTACATCCTTTGGTTTTGCCCTGCTTATGACGTCAAATACTGTTTCATCAGTGACCTTATTGTCCGTTGTGGTTGATGCCTGTAGAATGTTTATTGAACGTCTCATATCACCCTGTGTAAAGTATACTATGTTTTCGAGTGCGGATAAATCGGCTTCAATATTTTCTTGTTCTGCTATATACTGTAGTCTTTTTATTATTTGAGCTGACTTGATTGGTGCGAATCTGAATATTGCACATCTTGATTGGATAGGATCTATGATTTTTGATGAATAGTTACATGACAATATGAATGAGGATGTTTTTGTATACATTTCCATTTCTCTTCTTAATGCTTGCTGAGCATCTTTTGTCATGTTATCCACTTCATCCAGGAAGATTATTCTGAATGGTGCTCCAACGGCTTTCAGTTTACAGAAGCTTTTTATTTCATTTCTTACTGTATCTATTCCCCTTGCATCTGATGCATTTAATTCCAAAAAGTTTTGTTGCCAGTATTCTCCTAGTAAAGCCTTGGCCAATGCTAATGCACATGTTGTTTTTCCTACACCTGCTGAACCTGTAAACATTATGTTAGGCATTGAATTTTCTTCAACATATCTTTTTAATCTTCCTACTATCTGTTCCTGTCCCACCACATCATCTAAAGTTTGTGGCCTGTATTTTTCTACCCATGGTACGTTCATGTTTATCCTCCATTATCTTTATAAATCTAATAATTGTTTTTTCTTTTGATTGAATTCCTCTTCGGAAATTATTCCATCTTCTTTCAATTCATAGTATCTTCTTATCTCGGACACTGGATCAAAATCATTATGTTCTGGTATTGGTCCTTCATCACTTTCCTGATTATCCATATCTGGTACTTGTTGGAAATTATTTTCAGTATTAATTAATTTATTTGGATTTGTAACGTTTTTATTAGGATGAGGCATCATATCATTTCTTTTTGATTTGGTAAGCAGTTTATCCTGTTTTTGTCTTAAATCAAGCAATGTCTGATAAAATGCATTTAATTCATCATCATTATTATCTACCCCTGCCAGTACAAATTGTGAGCCTACAGCCCCCACAGAAAGCTTCGGTTCATTTATGAAGTTTCCCTTTTCATACTGTATCAAATTGATTTCATTGATAGGTATTACTACATTACTGTTGCCTTCATATGGCGTTAAAACCAGTTTATTGTTATCTATAATAGCGGAACATTTTCCTATGTTATTTACTTTAACTATTCCTACACCCTGTGCTTTTTCGATGTATGGAATTACTTTTGGACTTACTTGTATGCTACTAAATAAGGACATTCTATCACCAATTCTATTCATTATTTATTATTTGAACTGCTTTTTTATTTTCTATTATTACTGTCATGAAATCATGAGCATATACTGTATTTTCAAATATTTCTTTTGCTTCATTTAATAATTCATTTGAATCTGTGTATCTGTTTGAGATATGTGTTAATATTAATTGTTCAACATTTGCATCTTTTGCTATTCTTGCTGCATCTTCTGCTATGGTATGACCATTTTCTTCTGCTTTGTCAGCATATTTCTTGGAAAATGTGGCTTCATGAATTAACAAATCAACGTCACGTGCAAATTCCACCATGGATTCCTGTGGAATTGTATCCCCACTGAAAACCATCTTCACACCCTTACGTGGAGGACCCAGAACTTGTTCTGGTTTGATTATAACCCCATCCAATTCGATTTCACATCCTGCCTGCAGTTGCCCAAATAATGGTCCTGGAGGAATATTTAACTCCAAAGCTTTGGCTTTTAGGAATTTTGGTTGTCTTATTTCCTCTATCATATAAGCGTAATTTGTTACAGTATGTTTCATCTTCCTTGCCTTTACAACAAAATCATCTTGCTCATATAGTACTGAATCATCATCGGTTATACTATGTGTAATAATCTCATAGTTAATCGCTGAAAAGCCTAGCTTCTTGATATGCTCTAGCAACTCATCGATTCCTTCAGGCCCATATATGTTCAAGGGCCTTGTTCTACCCCTGAAAGCTAGGGACTGTATTAATCCCGGAAGACCCAATATATGATCACCATGAAGATGTGTAATATAGATATCATCTATTTTCATCGGACTAATTTGAGCATACATCATCTGTTTTTGTGTTGCTTCCCCACAGTCAAATAAGACCATACGATTGGATACTTTGATTACTATTGAAGTATGGTTTCTTTTTCTTGTAGGGATTGCTGATGCAGTGCCTAAAAATGTTAATTCTATAATATATACAACCCCACATTATTAGTTAATTAAAATATTACACTATATTATATATCTTTATAACATTAGTTATTTAATTTTTAAGAATATTTTTTCCGCTATACTTATGATTGCTATTATTATACTAAAAGGAAATTATAATCCAATAGGCCCCATCACGACAAAATACATTTTTTGGATATCTTTTTATCAAGGAAATGATAACAAATAATTACTAATTGTATTCATAAATATATTATATGATAATATTATTTTAGGGGAGTTACGATTGACAATTTTTAGTGATAATAGGATTATTGAAAATGTTTATGACGATATTGGATTTGAAGACATCACCACCAACAGTTTAGTAAGCGATGAAAAGTGGGCCCAAGCGGAAATCATAGCTAAAGAAGATGGAATTCTGGCAGGGATGGATGTTGCCCATTATATTATTGATAACTTTGGATTGAATATCTCTTCCAGTTTTTTAGATGGAGATTCAATAAGTAAAGGTGATGTCATTCTAGAATTTGAAGGTCGTGCCAGAGATATTCTTGTCGTTGAACGTAGCATATTGAATTATTTAATGCACCTTAGCGGAATTGCCACTTGCGTATATGATACTTGCCAAAGGGTTAAAGAAGTAAATCCGAATGTCCGTGTTGCATGTACCAGAAAAACAACACCTGGTCTTCAAAAACTTGAAAAGAAAGCTGTAGAAATTGGTGGTGGAGATACTCATCGTTTTAAATTGGATGATTGCGTTTTGATTAAGGACAATCATATTCAGGTTGTCGGTGGTGTGATAGATGCCATTGAAATAGCAAAATCCAAGGTTAGCTTTACCAAGAAGATTGAAATTGAAGTAGAGGATTTGGATAATGCCGTCAGGGCAGCTATGTTCGGTGCAGATATTGTAATGCTGGACAATATGACACCTCCACAGATAGAAGAAGTATTGACTACCCTTAAAGAGCGCAGACTTAGAGATGATGTTCTGATTGAAGTCAGCGGCGGTATTAATCCGGAGAATATATTGGACTATGCCAAATTGGAGGTTGATGTTATCTCCAGCGGTTTTATTACTAACAGTACCAAATCATTGGATTTGAGTTTGAATATATTATAAATTTTTTTTAACCACCTCTATTTTTTTATGCTATCTATCGAATTATCAGAGTACCTGTATCAATTTAAATTATTAAGTATATACATCTATCCGTCATGAGAAAAAAATTTAATTTTGTAAGAATACTATTAAGCATATACAAGTTATAATGGATTATAAGATATACTTCTATTACAAACTATAAAATAATGAGTTAGAAAAGTAAAAATATGCGAACATTTATTAATTAATAATATCATAAATAATTATATGAATTAATAGTATATTCTTATAATCAATAAAATATCACTAATTGATTCGCCAATAAAATAATCGAGGTAAAAATATGGTAGATAACGAAGAAAACTTTAATGAAGAAATGGAAGTAGAAAGTACTGAAGAATATGTTGAAGATGAAGAAAACTTCGAAAGTGAAGAATATACTGAAGACGATGAAAAATTACCATTTGCTAAAGCTGAAGTTGTACGTCTAATGAAAGAACACCTAGACGATGACAAAATGATCAGAGAACGTGTTAAAGTTGAAATGAACAAATTCCTTGGTGAAGTATTAGCAAACGTATGTAAACAATTAAACGAATACCCATATTCAACCGTTGAATATGAAATGTTAAAAGAATCAACATACCCATACACTAATATTGAAAGAATAAACGAAGAAAAAATCAGAATACTAAAACACTTAGACGCTATAAAAGCAGATTGTGATGCTTTAAGTATGGACGTAAAAGCAACGCTAAAAATTAACGATAAACCAGACACTTCTGATGAAGACGATTTATTCTAAGACATTTACTTAAACCCCTTAACACTATTTTTTTAAAATCATTATTTTCTAAGCATTAGACATGGTAATTTATCAATAAATCCCTTTTCACTTTCTTAGTTACAAATTTTTTTAAATTTCAATATACAAATAGTATATTATAATTATTTTGGTAAGATTAAATGAGAAGTAGTATAGAAAGAATACCTATTTCCATTGGAGGAGTTATCCTTGGTATTACTGCAATGGGTAACCTATTATATGATTACATAAGTTACAGTCGTGAGATATGCGGAATAATAGCAATCTTATTAACTGCATTGGTAGTGCTTAAGTTAATTTATTATCCAAAATACTTCAAAGAGGATTTGAACAATCCAATACTTGCAAGTATCATCGCAACGTTTTCAATGGCTTTGATGCTGATAGCAAATTATATATCACCATATATCGGATTAGAAATTTCATATTACATTTGGATTTTTGCAATACTGCTGCATATTTTCTTCCTGATTAATTACATATATAAATTTGTACTGCATTTTAAACTAGAAAACTATACTGCAGGAAGTTTTGTCGTATTTGCAGGTGTTCAAATGATTGCAATTACCGCGCCGGTATTCAATCAGGAATATCTAGGGAGCATAGCATTTTACTTTAGTTTCATATGTGTTGTATTGGTATTCCTGGTAGTATGTTACCGATATTTAAAGATACCTGTAGCAGGACCAGTTAAACCAATTATTGGAGTATACGGTGCACCATTCAGTTTATGTGCTGTAGGATACTTATCTTCAGTCACTCCTATAAACACACTCTTTGCCGCATCAATGTATATGATTACGAAAATTTTATACATCATGATATTATACAAATTCATATCATATATAAAATATCCGTTATATCCGACATATGCTGCTTATACATTTCCTGTCGTGATTAATGCAGTGACAACGCTTAAGCTAATGAATCATTTCAATGATATCGGATTAAATACTCCTTTAATGGAAATAGAATTAATTATAGAAATAGTAATATCAATTTTATTAGTAGCTTATGTGTTAAGATATTTCCTAATAGTCATATTCGAAATAGAAAGAAGAGAGATGAATATTTAGCTTCTCTACTTTCAATACTTTTTTTAAAACAAAAATTAAATGAATTCTACCAATTCGTCTATTTTTTTACGAGTC
>ODAI011425542.1_pt1 | contig 21448 bp, 20 predicted proteins | sample 1539321 | NCBI WGS metagenome assembly ODAI01 (sample SAMN02144231, study PRJEB22623) | gut metagenome | biome: sheep rumen | host: Ovis aries | place: New Zealand | reverse complement strand
CAGATATTCGCCCAATATGCTTCTTGCGCCTTCATGAGTCATGTCCGAAAACAGACTTACGATTCCCATCAGGGTTATAAATGTTATGGCGCCAGACAAAGCCTTTTTTTTATCCATGTTCTACTCCACTAATCCCGATTTATCTTTCTAAAACGTAATATGTCAAATCACGTTCTTCGCCTAAATATTCAAATTCTTTTTCAATAAAACAATCATATGTCATACCACATTTTATCACCAACAATTGCTTTACATCATACCACTGTGTATCCTTCCTTCTCCAACACCTTCAATGCTTTCTCAAAGTTTTCTTCTTTAACAAGAATATAGTCTGTGTTATAAGTAGAAACTGCAAAGATTCCTATTTCATTTTTCGCAAGGATACCTGATATTTTTGATAAAATTCCAATCAATGAAAAATCAAGAACTCCTTGAATGCGAAAGCATTTCCATCCATCATCACGCTCTATTGTTTTCATTGGTGTGTCTTCTGTCTTGCATACCAGGGACAGTTCTTCGTCTGTCTTCCCTATAAAATAAAAATCAGAGGTTGTATTAATTTCTGATATGTCAGCCACTTTACATACAGTAAGCTTATGTGAAATTTTCTTCAGCTCCATTTTTTTAACTCCACTATTCTAAAACTTCATTTATACTCTTGGTACTAATACTGTATAAGAATCACCTGATACTATTCTAAGATTAATATCTCCACTACTTTTTCTTAATCATTACGTAGAATATAGCATATATACATTCCTACAACAACATGACATTTGTCATGTCCAGTTATGACGCAATTCACTACAGCTGTGACATATTTTACGATATTATAATCTCAGCACAAAGAAAGAAAACAATTACAAAGGAGAACCAAAATGAGTCAACCTGTAGTATCAATAGACAATCTTGTAAAACGATATGGAGAAAATGTGGCAGTAGACCACTTCTCACTAAAAATAGAAGAAGGAGAAATCCTTGGTCTTCTAGGGCCAAATGGTTCAGGCAAAACCACTACTATTAATTGCCTGCTTTCTCTTCTTACCTATGACAAAGGCGATATCAAAATCTGGGGCAAGGAAATGAACCCAAGTGCTTATGATATAAAGTCACAGATTGGTGTGGTCATGCAAAACGTGGCTGTTATAGATACATTAAATGTATATGAGAATGTAGATTTCTTCTGCGGTCTTTATATAAATGATAAAAAGCTTAGAAAGCAGTATGTAGAAGAAGCTCTTGAATTCACTGGTCTTACTGAATATAAAAAGCAAAAACCTAAGAAGCTTTCCGGTGGACTTCTCAGAAGACTAAACATTGCCTGTGGCATTGCCCACAAACCAAAGCTAATTATCTTTGACGAGCCTACAGTAGCTGTTGACCCACAAAGCCGCAATGCCATCCTAGAGGGAATCAAAAAGATGAACAAGGCTGGCGCTACTATCATTTACACCTCCCACTACATGGAAGAGGTTGAGGAGCTTTGCAGCAGAGTCGTCATAATGGATCACGGCAAAAACATTGCAAATGGTACATCAAATGAACTGAAATCTTCACTTATCAGCCGTGAGAAAATCCGAATAGGTTTGCCAAACAAATCCCCTGAGATTCTTGCAGGCCTTAAGGAAATTAACCATGTATATAAGGTTAAGGAAGATGGTGATGATGTGATTATCAAATGCGATGGTGGTGAGCATAATCTTGTGCATGTCCTTAGCTACCTTACAGACAATAACATCCCATTCGGTCATGTAACCACAGAACTTCCTACTCTTAATGATGTATTCTTGGAGATTACTGGAAAGGAGCTTAGAGACTAATGTTTTTAAGAATTTTCATTTATAAACTAAAAGAATTATCTAGAAAATATTGGCTGGTGGGCTGGAACTTTGTTTTCCCACTAGTTCTTGCCACAGCATTTTTCTTAGGATTTGGAAATCTTATAAAGGAAGATCCTGACACTCTTCAAACCATCGATGTTGGCTATGTAAACCAATTAGATAAATCTGCTGGATTTGAACAGGTGCTAAAAGAGCTTTCAAAAGAAAATGATGAGGGAACTACTCTTCTAAACCTACACACCTATTCATCTAAAGATGAAGCTGTCGAGGATATGAATTCTGATATAATCTTCGGATTTTATCTAGAATCCCAAGATGGAATTGAAACAGTTGTCCGGTCAAACAGCTACGTTTCCACCATCATGAACGAAATCGTTCGTGAATATAATAATTACACTGATGTGATTAATGATATTGCGAAAAAGCATTCTGAAAAAGTAGCAGCTGCGATGGAAGCAATCAGCTCAAATAACAGCTTTATTTCTGAACATAGCTTTGGTCAAAACACCAGTCAATACCTACAATATTTCTACGCACTGCTTGCCATGACTTCTCTCTTCAGTTCATGGATAAGCACTTCCATGCTAGAAGGTATGTGCGCAAATATGTCGGAACGTGGAAAGCGAGTGGAGTGCTCTCCTGCTTCCAAATTCCTTAGCATTGCAGCAGGAATTTTGGCTGGAACTCTTTTACAAATAGTATCCAACATTATAGTTGTCATTTACATTCAATACATACTTGGAATAAATTTAGGAGTTCCAATGGGCACTATGATTATCCTCTGCAGTATAGGTAGCGGACTTGGTATTTCCGTTGGAACACTTATGGGTTCAATGATTAGAAATGAAAGACTACTTGTCACAGTCCCACTGTTTTTCACAATGATCTGCTCATTCTTTAGCGGACTTATGTGGGGACAGATTAAGCAGCTGCTTCAATATAACTGCCCAATCATTAACAAAATAAATCCTGCAGCACTTCTTACTGATGCTATGTATATCCGATCAACCTACGGACCAACAGATGAATTTTACCAAGACACTTTTATCATGTGCTTAATGATTGTAGGTTGTCTCATCGTCAGTACATTATTCCTAAGGAGGAGAAAATATGTCAGTCTTTAATGCAATACTAAAATCTACAAAGGCATGCCTCGTAACAATAATAGTTTACTTTTCTGTTTTTGTACTATTTGGAAATATATCAGCAAAGGCAACTGCTACCACTAAAGATACCATGTTTGAGGATTCCATTGTTAAAGTAGCCATAACTGATAACGACAACTCTGCTTTAAGCCGTGGACTAATAGAATATCTAAATGAAACTGAAGATGTGGTAGACCCACAAACCACTTCCATAAAAGAAATGAATGATAATGTACGTTTTCTCATATATGATTACGCTTTAATCATCCCTGATGATTTCTCTGAAAGGGTAAAGAATGGTGAAACTGAGGATCTGCTAGAATATGTTGCGCCTGGTGCCACCGCTCCACAGTATCTCTTAACTGAGAAAATAAATACCTATATGAAAGATGTTATGGTATATTTAAATAGTGGTTATTCCGAAGATGAAGCAATAGCTTTAACAAAGGAAAACATGATTAAGCTTTCTGAGACAAAAGCCCGTGTCATCGACACTTCTGACGAAAACCATCGTTCCTTCTACACAGGAATGTTTACATTTAACGGATATACGTTAATGATGATACTTTGCATTTCCATTAGCTCAGTACTGAGCTTTACAAAGGATGTTGATGTTAAAAATCGTATTAGTGTCAGTGGAATGCATTTTAAAACCAGAAATTTTGCAATTATAGCTGCTGTATTTTGTATCGGCATTGTTATCACCGCTGCAGTCACTGTTGTAGTTGGCTTGATGGGATTATCCGATACCAACGGAAAGTTCATATTCTACTGTATTGATGTAATTGCACTAATGCTGGTTGGCCTTGGTATGGCCTATATGATTAGCGCCATCACAACCAACGAAAACATTATCAACATGGTTACAAATATGTTAGTGCTTTCAATGAGCTTCTTCTGTGGAGTATTTATTGATATTCAGTTTTTATCGCCAGCTATTGTGAAGTTTGCACACTTCTTACCACTATACTGGTACACAGCTGCCATTAGGCTTATTAATGACACACCTGCAGATAGAATTCTTGGAAAAACATTCTATGAATATTTGCTAATAGAGATATTATTTGCTGGCATATTCTTCGCAGCCGGATTAATTATCTCTAAGAAAAAGGAGCAATATGCTGTATGACATAATCATCAGGCTTCTTTCAGCCGCTGGTCTAACAATTCTTATTATCGCAAATGGCATTACCACAGGCACTGTGGTAATGTCTCTTTGCGTTTTTTTATCTATGGAAATTGGTGTTATCGTAAATACGAAGTTAGCCAACTTTATTCTCACGGCTATTCCTTTTGCATTAGCAATCATTTACATGATTACAGCTGGATCTACTAATATGATGATTAAGATTATTGCTTTAATTATCATAGCTTCCTTTACAATCATTTCCATTTCACTTTTTGACAAAATGATTATTTATAAAAATCAGCTTCACCGCACCCGTGATGATAGCATTGAGCTTGAAGAAATTCTAAAAAATAAAAACAAAGCTCTTCTCATGGAGCAGGATCAACAGGTTCACCTAGCCACCCTAGCTGAGAGAAATCGAATTGCCAGAGAAATCCACGACAACGTGGGACATCTTCTATCTCGAGCAATCCTTCTTCTTGGTGCTATATCAACTGTAAATGAAGATGAAAAAATTGCCCCTCAGCTGAAGATGCTGTCGGACACATTGGATGAATCCATGGAAAAGATGCGAAGCTCAGTACACGATTTGCATGATGATTCCATTGATTTGGAGAAAAATATTACTGAGATTTTAAATGAGCTAAAGGGCTTTACCGTAAATACGGAGTTAGACTTAGATGAAGCCTTTCCTACTAATGTAAAACTTTCCATTATAGGAATATTAAAGGAAGCCGTCACCAACATTATAAAACATTCCAACGGAAATTCAGTATCTGTGATTTTACACAGGAATTATAGCTTTTGCACCTTATCCATTACTGATAACGGCACCCTGACAACTGAGCAAAAAGAGGGAATTTCCTCAGAAAACTTTGATGGAATAGGACTTACCAATATAAAAAACAGAGCAATCTCTTTAGGTGGCGAAGCTTACTTCTATCTAAACGATGGCTTCACAGTATTTGCAAGATTACCATTTGAATTAGAAAAATAAGAGGATTTATTATGGAAAAGAAAAGAATCTTACTAGTTGATGATGATGAACTAATTACAATGTCGCTTGAAATGATAATATCAGCTGAGGCTGAATTTGAAGTTATAGGAAAAGGCTGTAGCGGCAGGGAAGCTGTAACTCTTTTTGATGAACTTACCCCAGATTTATTATTGATGGATATACGAATGAACGATATGAACGGACTTGAAGCAGCTGAAGAAATTCTATCAAAGCATAAGGACGCTACTATCCTCTTTTTAACAACATTTTCTGATGATGAATACATAGTAAAAGCATTAAAGCTCGGCGTCAAAGGCTACCTTTTAAAGCAGGATTACAAATCTCTGCCTGCAGCCCTCCATGCTGCAATTAATGGCCAAAGTGTATTTGGCGGCGCTGTCATAGACAAACTGCCTACTCTCATGTCTCAGAACAACACTGAAGACAATGGTTTCGATTATCGCAAATACGATATCTCCGAAAAGGAATACGAAGTAATCCAACTTGTAGCCGAAGGCTTTTCAAACAAAGAAATCTCCCAGAAGCTTTTCTTATCAGAAGGAACAGTTAGAAACTATCTATCCACCATCCTTGAAAAGCTTAATCTGAGAGATCGTACTCAACTAGCTATATTCTATTTAAAACATGAATAGGCATCTTACAAACATCAAAAAGTCTCTCCTAAAATCGCATCATTTTAGAAGAGACTCATTCCTACTGTATCTGTTCAGGCAATACCTGCTTTATCTTTTCTAAAGCTTATACATTTCATTATAAACTTTTTTGTACGCCTTGTATTTTGATGTTGAAGATACATTGGTTAGACCATAAATCTCGTCAATACTGTAAGGTAGCTGACTTAAATCATCACGTGTAACAATTACAAAGTAATTATCAGAGCCTTTGACCAGTTCGGCAAATCTCTTGGTTTTAATAAAATCTGCTGTTTCATCTATGAATATGATAGTTTGAGACATTGATGACAATCTCAGCTCCCAGGCTATATTAGTTAATACAGAACATTTTTTATCGCACTTTAAACTAATACCAGAGGAATTTCCATTAGCTTCATACTCACTGATTAATCTAATCAATTCAGTTTTGCCAGTTGCACTATTTCCCTTAAGAATTGTGATATTCCTCTTAACAGTCAAAAAATAATGAACTTTATTATTAGATATTTCAATATCGTATTTGCCTACCATATCACCATTCCTTAAATCAATTTATTATCAAGTACCTCTAAAACTAATTCCTTGTTGGAATGAACCATTTTACCAGTGTTAACAATTTCTACTTCAAAAGAAGTGTCCCCAAAATCCATCAGATATCCTAATCGAATCGTAATATCTTTATTTTCAGCAATTTTTAAAATCCATTTTGCGCAGTTGTCACCACACGCAGATGCATTAAACACATGGGAATCATCATTATTCATAAGGATAAGTGTTTTTACACCACCCGATAATCTTTCAACAGGAATTGAACCAAGGTAGGGACTATCAATTAGTCTAGGTCCTATCACATCTGAACCGTCAACATCCTTAATCATATCAACTGATAGCTTATCTACAATCCATTCATCTTCGTATGTATTATTAAAATAAACATCGGGATTAAATATATAATTGTCTGCTTCCAATTCTCCAAAATAAATTTTCAGCATAATTCCTCCACTTATTCTACTACCTTAATAAAGCTGCTTACACAGTAAAGTACTTGTCCATTGTATTCTACTCGTGACCAACCATATTCGTTGTTAACACCTGTTCGAACGGCATTTTGGCCGTTGTATAAAGTAACAACAACAGCTGAGTCAGCATCAGTTACACTTGGTTTACTTCGAAGATTAACCATTTCCTTTGCAGTTACTGTTTCGTTAACATCAGTAAACTTTGTTTTAAAGCCTGATGTTGTTGGTGCTTCTGCTGGAGCCGCGGCTGGCTGGGTCGCTGTCTGAGCTGGTGCAGATGTATCTGTTGTTAAATAGCTGGAAACTGCATAATATGTTGCTCCGTTATATACTACTCTGGACCAACCACTAGTGCTAGTTCCAGTACGTGTAGCTGTATCTCCATTAACAAGAGTAGCCATTACAGTGCTATCAGCACCCTGGCTTGGCTTGTTTCTAAGATTTGTCTTGCTCTTTGCAGTTACAGTCTCGTTTACATCTGTAAACTTCATAAGCGCTTCCACATCAGCAGAAGCTACCTCACGTGCTGATGTATCCTTAGCACTTTCTGTTCCATTATATCCAAAGTAAGCTACATCAACGTCAACCTTTGTTGATATACCTGGGATAGTTCCCTGATTAGTGTACTGCCACATATCATATTTGAACCCTGCTGATGGGCCTGCAGCCAGATTAGATGTGTCCTGATTGTACCAAGCCATCCAAATCTTGAACTTGGAACCTAAAGTAGATGTATTCCATTTGGCATCATTTGCCATTTCATTTTTGGAAGCGTAAAAGATTGGTGTATATCCCTTCTTATAAATCTCGTTAAGAAAGGCTACAGCAAAATTACTTCTGTCATCCTTAGTAAGGCTGTATTGACGACTGTTGCTGTTTTCAAAGCCTTCGCAGTTGTAACCAACAGGATATGTGATGGCGTATTTACTAATATAATTTGCTACCCAATCAGCTTCTTCCACTGCCTCAGCAGAAGTTACTGCAGTAGAGAAAAAGTATGCACCGATTTTGATTCCGTTTTTCTCAGCTTCCTGCATGTTGTATTTGGCATTAGTGTCTGCCTTGATTTCACCAGTTACGGCATCTCTGTAGCCTACTCGTACCATGGCAAAATTAATACCTGATGCTGCTACCTGAGCCCAGTCGATAGTGCCCTGGAATTTGGAAACATCTATTCCGTAAGTAATGTTAGAATTCTCACCAACGTTACTGGCGTTAACAATGTCTACTACATTTACCGCAGCGCCTGATTCTTTTTTAACAGTGCTTTCTGGATCAGCTTCGTCTGCTTCCTCTTCAGGATAAACTACCTCTATTTTGGCATCCTTATCTTCTTCAGTAGGTGTTTCTTGAGTCTCAGCTACCTCTACAGGCTCTTCATTTTTAGAATGATTCTTTTTTACTATAACAACTGTTGTGATGATAATTACTAATGCAACCACTCCCGCAATGGATGCTAGAATTATCCTTTTTCGTTGTAGCTGTCTTCTTTTTCTATTTCTGCTAGCTACACGTTCTATTTTTTCATAATCATTATTCATGTCCCTTATTCAAGTCCCTTTAATATTTATTCTTCTTCGTACTCTTCCATTAAATCTTCCACGTTGTAAAGTTCGCCCTCTACCTTTTCTGTGTAGATATGACCATCAAGATGATCGATTTCATGTAAAAGAGCACGAGCCATAAGGCCTTCTCCTTCAACAATATATTCTTCCATATCTTCGTTAAGAGCCTTAACCTTTGCATAATTAGGGCGTGTAACCATTCCTGTTTTACCTGGAACTGAAAGACAGCCTTCGTTACCAGTCTGCTCGCCAGATGTTTCAAGAACCTCTGGATTAATAAGTGTAACAGGGCCTTCACCTATATCAATAACACAGATGCGACGAAGTACGCCTACCTGAGGTGCGGCAAGACCAACACCGTCTGCATCATACATTGTTTCGTACATGTCCTCGATTAATGTCTTAAGACGAGGTGTAAGCTCCTTTACTGGCTTACAAACCTTAAGAAGAACATCATCTTTTCCATATTCTCTAATTTCTAAAACTGCCATTTCATAAATCCTTTCATTTTAAAACTAAATTGTTGATATTGGGTCGAAGTCGAACCAGGTACTGGTGCTTCGATATTGTTTTTGTTCAAGTAGGAATTTATCTATTTCATCCTTAACCTTTACTAGTCTATCATATTCGTCAGCCTTTACATAGATTACTCTTCGATAAATATCCTTTAATTTGCCTATGTAGGCATCCTCAGGACCCATTATTATGATTTCAGGGTCTACTGATCTTATAACTCCTGCAAGAATGTCTGCCTGGGCGATTGCATCTGCCTGTTTTTCACTGCTTACCTGTATTCCAAGGATATGTGAGCAAGGTGGATATTGGAGCAATCTTCTATAGGCAAATTCCTGTTTGAAAAAGCTGTCATAATCCTGATTTGCAGATGATACCACCGCATAATTTTCAGGCTGATATGTCTGGATAACAGCAATTCCAGGTTCATCTCCTCTTCCAGCACGTCCCACAGCCTGTGTAAGAAGCTGGAAGGTTCTCTCACCACTGTGAAAATCCGATTCGTTAAGAGATATATCTGCTGCTATTATACCAACAAGTGTGACTTTTCCAAAATCGTGACCTTTAACAATCATCTGAGTTCCGATAAGAACATCAGCTTCGTGTGCTGCAAAGGCTGATAAAATCTCTTCATGTCCGTTTTTGCCAGATGTGGTATCCGCATCCATTCGAAGTACCCTTGCTGTTGGGAAGGCTTCCTTAACTATTTCTTCCAAACGCTGAGTACCGGCTTTGAAGCTGCCGATGTATTTGCTGCCACAGCTTGGACAGGTTTTGGCTGCCTTTGTTGTGTAGCCGCAATAATGGCATTTCATAACGCCACCGTAATGTAAATGTAGCGCCACATCGCAGTGAGGACATTTCAGTACATGACCGCAGGCTCTACATGAAACAAAGCCCATAAGTCCTCTTCTATTCAAAAACAGCATTATTTGCTGATGTTTCTCAAGCCTGTCTGCCATCAATTCCTTTAGCCTACGGCTAAGCATGGAACGATTACCGGATTGAAGCTCCGCTCTTAAATCAACTATTTCGCAGGTAGCCATATCCTGGCCCTTAGCACGTTTATTTAAGGTAATAAGCTTATATTCGCCTGAGACTGCTCTGGAATAGGCCTCCAGGCTAGGGGTAGCTGAACCTAAAATAACAGTAGCGCCTGTAAGCCCTGCCCTGTAAACTGCTGTTTCTCTGGCGTGATATCTAGGCACAACCTCCGATTTGTAGCTAGGTTCATGCTCCTCATCTATGATGATTAATCCTAGATTTGGAAATGGAGTAAATAGTGCCGAACGAGGGCCAACCATAATGCTGATTTCACCGCTTTTAGCTCTTTCAAACTGATCAAATCTCTCGCCTGGTGACATGCGGCTGTTTAGGATTGAAACTGAATCTCCAAACCTGGTATAAAAACGCATAACCGTCTGGTAGGTAAGGGCTATTTCAGGAATAAGCACGATAACCTGCTTACCCATTTTAATCACATGGTCCATAACATCCATGTAAACCTCTGTCTTACCTGAGCCTGTAACTCCATGGATAAGATAGGTTTTGTGTCTGCCAGTATCTATATCGGCTTTTATCTGTTCTGCCGCAGCTTCCTGCTCCTCATTTAAAGTGATTTGCTTTGCATCAGCATCTGCATTCATATGAGGATTTCTGAAGGTTCTGACGGAATCTATTTTTATGATTCCCTTTGATTCCAAATCTCTGATGTTAGCTGTTGGAATCTGAAGCTTTTTAGTAGCAAGCTCCCAATCTAACACATCCACTGTAAGCAATTCTCTAAGAAGTCGTTCCTTGCCAACGGCATGTCTTTTGTTAGTGAGTAGCTCGTTGAGCTCAATCCTTGCCTGGTCAATAGATACTGCAAGACTTATTTCTTTTTTAAGCTTTTCGTTTTCACGCTTTTTGATAGGGATTACGGTTTTAAGAGCCTGATTCATGGTGCTACCGTAATTACGTTTCAAAAAAGCAGCCAAAGAAATAAGCTGAGACTCTATAGCAATACTGTCTTTAACTACCCTTGCAATAGGCTTCAGCTTCGTAACATCAAACTTAGGAGTGTCATGCAAGTCCACCACGTATCCTGTAATGGCACGATTACCTGCACCAAAAGGAATAACCACCTGGACTCCTTCAGTAATAACGTCCTCCAAATCTGCTGGAACAATATATTCAAATGTTTTATCTAATCTCTCATGAGAAATATCAATAATAATATCTGCGTATTTCATGAAAAATATTTTATCATAAAAGGCTTTTATTTTAAATTCAATGTGGTAGAATAAATTGATTTTGAAAACTAATTTCATAGGGAGGATAATCAATGCGACATCTAATGAGCCCTCTAGATTTTTCTAGAGAGGAATTGGAGCAGCTTATGGATTTAGCAGATGATATCAGAAATCATCCGGCTAATTATTCCGAAAAATGCCACGGCAAAAAGCTTGCTACCTGTTTCTACGAACCAAGTACACGTACACGACTTTCTTTTGAGGCTGCCATGCTTAATCTTGGCGGGTCTGTTCTTGGTTTCTCTTCCGCTGATTCTTCATCAGCAGCTAAAGGCGAAAGTGTTTCCGATACTATTCGCGTCATTTCTTCTTACGCAGACATTTGCGCTATGCGTCATCCTAAAGAAGGCGCTCCACTTGTTGCTTCGCAACGTTCACGTATTCCAGTTATTAACGCCGGTGATGGCGGTCATCAACATCCCACACAAACACTTACAGATTTATTTACTATCCGCTCTTTACGTGGAGAAATCAAAGACCTTACTATCGGACTTTGTGGCGATTTAAAATTCGGCCGTACAGTTCACTCTTTGATTAATGCACTTGTGCGCTATCCTGGAATTAAATTCGTTCTTATATCTCCTGAAGAGCTAAAAGTTCCTGAATATATAAGAGAAGATGTTTTAGAGAAGAATGGCTACAAATACAAAGAGGTTGATTCCTTAGATGATGTTATGGGCGAGCTTGATATTCTTTACATGACACGTGTTCAGAAGGAACGTTTCTTCAACGAGGAAGACTACATCCGCTTAAAGGATTTCTTCATCCTCACACCTGAGAAGATGCAGCTTGCTAAAAAAGATATGATGGTTCTTCATCCACTACCACGTGTAAACGAAATATCCGTAGACGTAGACGATGACCCAAGAGCCATGTACTTCACCCAAGCCCAAAACGGAGTCTACATCCGTATGGCGTTAATCTTAACATTACTCGAACTAGTATAGATAGCCTGTAGTAGACAATAAAATATTTTCTGTAGGAGACATCAGTCGACGAAAGAATATATTTTATTGTCTGCGTAACAGGCGAGAGAAAACCCAAGGAGGAAATGACATGCTTAATATAAGCGGAATACACGAAGGATTTGTGTTAGATCATATTAAAGCCGGCGAGTCTATGACTATTTATCGTGACCTACATTTAGAAGACTTAGGCTGTGACTGCACAATCGCCATGATAATGAATGCAAAATCAAATAAGATGGGTCGCAAAGATATTATAAAAATAGAATGTCCAATAGAACGAGTGGATTTGGACATCTTAGGCTTCATTGATCACAATATTACATGCAACATCATCAAAAACGATATGATAGTTGAGAAGAGACAATTGAAGCTTCCAAAGGAAATCAAAAACGTTATTAAATGCAAAAATCCACGATGCATAAGCACCGTGGAACAAGAGTTAGATCAAATATTTATCCTTACAGATGAATTCAACGAAGTATATCGCTGTAAATACTGTGAAGAGAAATACACTGGTGTTAAGTAATTTATTACAAATCCAGCGGTATTTCGAACCAGAAGGTGGCGCCTTGGCCTTGTATAGAGGAAACTCCATATTTGGCGCCATGCAATTCTAATACGTTTTTAACGATAGACAGTCCTAAGCCTGTACCAGAAATGGCACGCTTATGGGCTGTTTTATCTTTATAATATCTATCCCAAACATAAGGGATATCTTCCTGTTTAACACCTTCTCCGGTGTCCTTAACCTCAATCCTTAGGGTATCCCCAAGAACCTTTTGTATTACAGTAACCTTTTTGTCTTCACCTGTGTAATTAATGGCATTATTTACCAGGTTATAAAGTACCTGATACATCTTCTGCTCATCTGCATAAACTATAACCTCGTCATCATAAACGAAATCAATGGTGTAGCCCTCCACCTCTCTAAGCTTGTTATATCTTTCAAGTACGTGGCGGATACTTTCTGTAATATTGTATTCCTCAGGCTGAATAGTAAGAGTTCCAGCCTTTAGCTTTGAAATATCAAGCATGTCGTTAACAAGGCTTGTAAGACGCTCCGTCTCATCAATAATTACCTGCACGTTTTCAGGAGTGTTTTCCCCAGGAATATCTCGCATTACCTCTGCGTAGCCCTTAATCATGGTAAGTGGAGTACGCAAATCATGAGAAACATTTGCAATCAGTTCCTTTTGGAAGCTGTCGGTTTTGCCCAGCTCTGTTGCTGTATAATTAAGTGTGTCAGAAAGCTCTGCCACCTCCATGTAATCTCTGGAATTGAACTTAACAGAATAATCTCCATCTGCCAGCTTCTTTGCACCTTCGTTTATTCTAATGATTGAACGAGAGATGTTGTTTGATAATGTGGCTGCCAGTATAAAGGCAATAACAATCATTATGGCAGATATAAATCTAAGCTGGACCTTAAGGGTATATACTGTAGCATCAACAGGAGTAAGCACAGAATTAATCATAATTACCTCTTCTGCTCCATCCACATCGATTATACGAACGTAGATAACTGATTCAGCCATATCATTTCCGATGTTCTGTCTGAAGACCTCTTCTTTTTTCTCCTCAGGTATTGTATATGCGATTTTGCCTTGTGGCTCAGTCTCCTCTTCAGTCTCATCTTCAGTCTCATCTGAATCACTATCAGTATCTCCAGATTCCACGTCTGACTGAGAGTCCTCTGATTCTGCAGGAGGAATAGGCTCTCCATTTTCTCCAAATTGGAAGCGCTCCTTTTCTACCTTTCTTTGCATTACATTTCCTTTGAATTCAATAACAGCCTCACCGCCATTAGCAACTGCCTGGTCATAGAACAATCCAAACATGAACTGTGGCAATGAAGACATCTGTGAATTGGAAATGTATTCCGCATTGTATAAAGCAACCCCATTATTATCTGTAATGTAGATTCCCAGGTTGTTAGATGCTGCTATTTTTTCAATATCGTCAGTAGGATTATCAGATGAATACAGCAAATTCTCAACATCCGTAAGGACCGCTTCTGTCTCCTTACGCTTTATGATTTTATAGAAATCATCCAAGTAAACAATCTGAAAAAACCATAGTACTCCAAGCAGTACTATGGCAAAAATCAAGAATATAGAAAATGTTTTCCATTTAACACTTATTCTACTTTTTTTCAATTTAACCTCCAAAATTACGCTTCAAATCTATAGCCAACTCCACGTAAAGTAATAAGGAGCTTTCGGTATTCACCAAGACTATTTCGAAGGAGCTTGATATGTGTATCCAATGTTCTATCATCTCCGTAATAGTCGTAGCCCCAAACCTCAGTAATCAGTCTTTCTCTTTCCAGGGCAATATTTTTATTTCTTACTAAATAGAATAGTAATTCATATTCCTTTGGTGACATTTCAACACGTTTTCCATCAATCGAAACTGTTCGTGCTGTAAAATTAATCTCAAGACCCTCGTATCTAAAAATATCAGCCTCACCTGATGATTCTAATCTGCTTCTGCTGGTTACAACATTAACGCGCATCATAAGCTCCTTTGGTGAGAAAGGCTTAACTACATAATCGTCAACGCCTGCCTCGAAGCCATGAATTCTATCATATTCCTCGCCTCTTGCAGAAAGCATAATAACAGGAATATCCTTAATCTTTTTGATTTCACTGCATGCTGAAAAGCCATCTAGCTCTGGCATCATAACATCCATAATAATAACGTCGTAATCGCCATTAGCCTTTACCTTTTCGATGGCATCCATTCCATCGCAGGCTTCAGATACTTCATAGCCTTCAAACTCTCCGTATTTACGAATTATTGAACGAATCTTCTCCTCATCATCTACAACTAATATCTTCTTCATATGTACCTCCGAATGGAATCTCTCCTATTTTTATCTTACACTCTAATGTGAATTCTAAATGATGATAATCTTACTCTTTATTGAATATATTTCTTTTTTGCAGAATGAAGTGAATATGAAAACACACCGTAAATTACTACAAAAGCAATTAAAAATACTGCATTAACTGCTTTAGGGAAAAGAATCTTTCCTGTATCATTTAGTAAACCCTGAATACCAAACAAAATGCAAAAAGCCCCAAAGATTGCTGTCTTTGGCATCAATTCCTTTGAAAGTGCCTTTACATCCTTACATTTAAGCAGCTCATCTGCTGTAATTAGCATAGGGTCAACTTCATTTTTCTTGAAGCCCTTTATTCCCACGAATAACAAATATATCCCCAGTACTCCAATAATGATGTCAAAAATAGTCATAAAGCTCATATCCATAACAAAATCCTCCAATAAATAATTCTTAGCTTCAACAGAATAATTATACCCATTATTATGGTTCATTTCCATAAAAAAGGGATTTTAAAAAATCAAAATATTGTCGCATTTCAACATTTTTAACATAATTATCTGATAATACGTTTGAATAATATGTCAGCTTATTGTATTATTATTTTAAAGTATGCAGGAGGGTTGACTTATGGATATTACAGGCAAAAAAATATTGGTATGCGATGATTCAGTACTTGCAAGGAAGCAGCTAATGGATGCTGTAAAAGAAGTTTCCGATGGTGCTGTATTTATCGAAGGAAAAAACGGCTCCGAAGCAATAGAATTATATAAAACTGAAAAACCAGATTTGGTTTTCATGGATATTGTTATGCCAGAAAAGGATGGCAATGCCGCCCTATCTGAAATCAGAGAGTTCGACAAGGACGCAACTATTATTATAGTATCTTCTGTAGGTACTCAAGAACAGCTGAAGAAAGCAATACAGCTTGGGGCAAAGGATTTTATCCAAAAGCCTTTTGAAAAAAATCAGATTAAGGAAATAATTGAGCTTCGTCTCGGAGGAAAAAATTAATGTATACACAGTTCTTGGGCAACTACTTACTACAACGAGGAATTGTAAATCAAGAGCAATTATTTAAAGCAATGTCCAGATTGTCTCAAACTCACATTAAGCTTGGAACAATCGCCATAAAGGAAGGTCTAATGACTGCAAAGGAAGTAGACGAATGCCTTTATGTTCAATCCAGAGAGGACAAGCGTTTTGGTGAAATTGCAGTAGAACGCGGTTATTTGACAAACGATCAGGTAAACGAATTACTTTCTCTGCAGACACCTGACTATATTCTTCTTGGCCAGAATCTGGTTGAAGACAATGTCTTTTCATACGAAGATTTAGAGAGAATTCTATTTGAATATCAGAATGATACAGAGCTTTACGACCTTAGTCTCGATGTTGAAAATCAGGAAACCATTGCAGCCATAATCAAAAAGTTCTTTTTACTTGCAGAAATGCCAGTGAATGAAACAAATGCAATGTATCTTGAGCTTATGTTTAACAGCTTGATAAGATTCGTTGGCGAGGATTTCTCTCCTCTTACACCTATGGTTTTGGATGAATATCCTATAACCTTTGGTGTGTCACAGTCTATATCAAGTGGCACTGATTATGTTACACACATTGACTGCGACAGAGATACTGCTATTGCATTCGCATCCAGATATGCTAACGAGGAATTCACAGAATTTGATGAATATGTAATTGCAGCACTTGAGGATTTCCTGAACCTCCACAATGGATTATTCATCGTAAATGTTTCTAACAATACTTCAGAAACTATCGCCCTTGCTCCTCCAGAAATTACCATGGAGGGCGTTTTAAGTGGGACTAACAAATGTGTGGACTTCCCAGTGGCCTACCCATTCGGAACCATCCACCTAATTATCTGTTATTAAAAAATTAGCCGGTGCCGCGCTGCGGCACCGGCTCTTATTTACTATACCTTAAGAAATTTCTTTACCTCAGCACACATATCCTCAACCTCGATTACGGTATCGTGGCGAACTGCTGCTGAGCGAATTTCCTCAATGGCATTTGGTACATCTACCTTAGCCAATTCTGAAAGCTTATCTACTAGTACAAAGTCTTCTTCGTTTTCATATTCAGAATCGATAGAACCCATGACAGCTCTTGTGAACTTGAATGGGCTGGCTGTAGATGCGATAACTGTTGTCTTGTCATCTCCTGTTGCAGCCTTGTATTTACCAAATACGCTTGAAGCAACTCCTGTATGTGTATCAATTACATAGCCTGTATCTTCGTAAAGCTTTTTGATAGCAGCTCCTGTCTCTTCCTCTGATGCATAGTTTCCATAGAAGCAATCAAGTCTTGCCTTCATGTCTGCTGTGATTTCGTATTTGCCTGTTGTCTTAAGGCTTTCCATAAGCTCACTGTTCTTTGCAGCATCATTTCCAGCGATGTGATAAATCAATCTCTCAAGGTTGCTTGAAATAAGAATATCCATTGATGGAGAATTAGTAAGGATGAATTCTCTGTTCTTGTCGTATTCACCTGTTGTAAAGAAATCATAAAGTACTTTATTCTCGTTAGATGCACAAATAAGTTTTGCAATTGGAAGTCCCATATTCTTTGCATAGTAAGCAGCAAGAATATTACCAAAGTTTCCTGTTGGAACAACTACATTGATTGAATCACCATCTGCAATCTTCTCCTCAGCTAAAAGCTTTGAGTACGCATATACGTAGTAAGCAATCTGAGGAACAAGACGTCCAATGTTGATAGAGTTTGCTGATGAAAGCTGGTAGCCTGCATTATCAAGTTCTGCAGCTAAAGCCTTGTCATTAAACATCTTCTTAACACCTGTCTGGGCCTGATCAAAGTTTCCTTTGATACCAACTACATGAGTGTTATCACCCTTCTGTGTTACCATCTGGCGCTCCTGGATAGCAGAAACACCATTCTTTGGATAGAATACAACGATTTTTGTTCCTTCAACATCTGCAAAGCCTGCAAGTGCAGCCTTTCCTGTATCACCAGATGTTGCTGTAAGAATTACGATGTCGTTTTTAATATTATTTTTACGAGCGGAAGTAATCATAAGATGTGGCAAAATTGAAAGTGCCATATCCTTAAAAGCAATTGTTGCACCATGAAAGAGCTCTAAGTAATAAGCCCCGTCTGCATATACTAAAGGAGCGATTTCTTCAGTATCAAACTTGCTATCATAAGCGCTATTAATACAATGCTTTAACTCATCTTCTGTAAAATCTGTAAGGAAAAGCTTAAGTACCTCATAAGCCACCTGCTGGTAGTTCATCTCAGACAATTCCTTAAGAGACTTATCAAGCTTTGGAACAGATGTAGGAACAAATAATCCTCCATCATCTGCAAGACCCTTTAAGATTGCCTGTGAAGCAGTAATCTCATTTTTATTAATATCTCTTGTACTAACGTAATTGATTCCCATGATTCTTCCTCTCTGCTTTATTTATTCTTTCCAAATACATTAACACACTAAAGCGTTAAAATCTAGTGGATATCTACACAATTTTGCGTAAAACTACTCTACTGCTTTCAGCGATTCTGTCATACTGATTTCCTCTAGCTTCTTTCCCATCAATAAATCGATGATAAATGTAAAGGCAACTGTCAGTACAAAGGCTGCGCAGTAGCTAAATAATGTTACGCGAACATCGAAGGTAATCAAATCAACCACTATCTCACTCATAATAAATGCATGCAAAATCTTTCCTAGAACAAGACCTACTGCAGCTCCCATTATAGATAAAATGATGTTTTCTCTAAATACATAGGACCTGGTTTCTTCCTTGTAAAATCCTAACACCTTTACAGTGGCAATCTCTCTTACTCGCTCTGCAATATTGATATTTGTAAGATTGTAAACAACCACTGCAGAAAGTGCCATAGCGCATCCAATTACAAGATAGACGATAATATTCAAGCTTTCCATCATGCTATCTACTCTATCTAACATATCAACAGTTGCAGATACAACAGAAATGTCACTTTCATTCATAAGCTTTGCGCCTATCTCATGAGGGTCCTCGCCATCCTTTGCATTTAAATACACATTCTTCTTTTCTGGCAGTGGGCCTATAGTATTTTCATAGCCTGACTTTGTAAGATAGATATAGTTATAAATAAAGTTTTCATTTATGGCTGCCACCTTAAGCTTTGTCTTTTCCATATCCTCAGAAGAAATGGTAATGGTATCTCCAACCTTTATTCCATATCTATCACTTAGGCCTTGATTTACAATAGTTTCTCCATCCTTTAAATCAGCAAAAGTAATATGAGTGCCCTTTTCATCATGCATATCATAAAATTCATCCAGCTTTGCATCATTATCATATACATTCAGATATACGTTCTTTGTGTATTTACTAGCCTTCATGTCCACAGATGTGTGGTAATACAGGAGATAATCCTCTGTGGTATAGCCCATTTCTTCTAATAATGGCACCTGACTATCTTCTCCATCCTTTAGCGTAATATCCATGTCGTATTTTGAAATGTTGGTAAACTGATTCACGGCGATATCTGCAATAGAATCATAAATACCAAAGCCTGCAACAAGAAGTGCTGTACATCCGCCAATGCCTAGAACCATCATGAAAAGTCTTCCCTTATATCTGAAAATATTTCTAAGACTCACCTTTTTAAGGAATTTCAGTCTACTCCAGAAGAAGGTTATATATTCTAGGAAGATTCTTTTACCTGCCTTTGGTGCCTTTGGACGCATTAGAGATGCTGCCATTTCGTGCATCTCGTAGCGACAGGATAAAATGGTCACACCAACGGAACAGATGAAAGCCACAATAAAGCTGATAATTAACATAGCAGGACTAAAATAGTAGCTGATTTCCGAGGTATTGTACATCATCTGATATGCAAACCAGATTGCCTTTGGAAAGGCAATTGTACCTGCTATAAAGCCTAGTGTTGCACCAAGCAGTGAGGCTGAGCCTGAATAAAGTACAAACTTACCCATTATACTTGTGCTGCTATAGCCTAGTGCCTTAAGCACACCTATTTGTGTTCTTTGGTCCTCCACCATTCTGCTCATAGTAGTCATGCACACAAGTGCTGCAACAAGGAAGAAGAATATCGGAAATACGTTAGCAATAGCACCAACTATAGTAGAATCACTTTCAAAGCAGATATAACCTACATTAGAATCTCTTCCCAAAAGATAAGTACTGGCTGCCTCAATATCTGCTATCTCAGTCTCGGCATCTGCTATTTCCTTTTCTGCGTCAGCTATCTTGCTATTAAACTTTTCAAGGCCCTCCTCATATTCTGCCTTGCCATCCTCATATTCCTTTAGTCCCTTGTTATATTCCTTTCTTGCAGTTTCAAGACCTGACTGAAGAGTATAAAGATTTGCAGAATACTGCTGATAGGTTGCAACCAAGGTTTGATACTGCACTTCATCATAATATTCTGAGCCTACTGCCTTTAATTGATCCATTTGATTGATGTTTACAAGCATCTCATCAAGAGCCTTTTTTAAATCTGCTTCCTTGGCTTCATAATCACTAATCTGCTTTTTAGCATCATTTAGCTTTGTCTTTGCATCATCTAATTCCTTTTTTGCATCAGCAAGCTCGCCACCCTTTTCCTCTTTATTATCTTCTAGCTCCTTTTTTGCATCATTTAGTTCAGCAGTAGCATCTGCAATAATCCTATCGTATCTATTATTTGCCACAGCATCTAAGGCTGTCTGAACCATATTCTCTTTTTCATCTATTAAATCCTTATATTCATCAGAATAAAGCTCTAGGTCGCTGTCTAATTTAACGTAGCAATCTGTATAAACCTCAGAATCGAATCCACCTTCATTAATGTACATAAAGCCATCTAACACACCACTACCCAAAGCTGTAGCGCCGCGCTCGTATTGAATAAACAAAGGGGATTTCACAAGTCCAACTATCTTATATTCCTTATATTTAAAATGGTCGCTATCCTCTGTCTCATTGCTTGAGGATATGGTGACATTACTTCCAATTGATGTACTGTCAAAAAGATATGAATCCGCCAAACACTCATCATCCTCTTTTGGAAGCCTGCCCTCTACAACCACTATTTTATTGATTTTATCAGGGATACTAATTGCCTTTATGGCGCGAGACATTTCGTTGTAATCCGCCAAAATGTCAAAGGAAATAGAAGGCTCTATATCACGAGCCTCAATATGATTCTTTAGATAGTCAATATCCTCCTCTTCAAAACCAAGGGATGATATTAAACGAAAGTCGAAAAACGCCTGCTCTTTCAGATATTCATGCATGGAAGTACGCATGGCAGGATCTGTAACCTTTAATCCCGCAAAAAATCCAACTCCCAAACCTATAATAAGAAGGAGCGCTAGAAATCGACCAAAGGTCTCTTTAATTTCTCTTAATAATGAAACCAATAACATACATTCACCATTCAATCTCATCAACGCTCTTAGGATTTTCATTCATCCTAAT
>ODAI014014400.1_pt1 | contig 21449 bp, 16 predicted proteins | sample 1539321 | NCBI WGS metagenome assembly ODAI01 (sample SAMN02144231, study PRJEB22623) | gut metagenome | biome: sheep rumen | host: Ovis aries | place: New Zealand | reverse complement strand
GGTGTCCGCTGCACAGGAGCCATCACCCGCGACCGTCTGGAGGCACTCCGCGAGAGCGACGCCATTCTCCGCGAGGAGTTTGCCAAGAACGGCCTTGAGGGCAAGGTGTGGCAGTATTTCACCGTCGTGCCCGACTACAAGTCGACGGGCGTGAAGGCAGGCAAGCGCAGCTGGGACTGGCCCGTCATCATCCGTGCCGTGAATACCCGCGACGCCATGACGGCCACCATCGAGGAAATTCCCTATCCGCTGCTGCACCACATCACGCAGCGCATCGTGACCGAGGTCCCCGGCGTGAACCGCGTGCTCTATGACCTCACGCCGAAACCCACCGGCACCATCGAGTGGGAGTAGAAAAAAGAAGTTTGCTATCATCAATGTCTACGCCCGTTGCCATTCGTTGGCAGCGGGCGTAGACATTTCTTATTGTGCATCCAACAGCTGGCGGTAGAGACCGATGTACTGCTGGGCATAGCGCTCGTAGCTGAATCCCTCGGAATAACGCTGGGCAGCGATGGCCGCCTCACTGTCTTTCCGCCAGGAGGAGAGTCCCTGACTGACCGTTGCCGCCATAGCTTCGGGCGAATAGTCGTCCCAGTAGGTGGCGTGGCGGTCGCAAACCTCCGGCAGGCAACTATAGCGCGAAGAAAAAACCTTGCAGCGGAAGCGCATGGCCTCCAGCACGGGGATGCCGAAGCCCTCGAGACGGCTGGGGAACAGGAACGCCTGTGCGTGGGCATAGAGCCAGCGCTTCTCCTCGTCCTTGATTTTCCCGGTGAGGACAACGCGCCCCTCGCCCTGTTCGTCGATGAGCTGGCGCAGCTGCTGGGCGAAGGCAAAGTGGTCGTCGCCGCAGATATAGAGCCGGTGATGGTGGAAATGGTGCATCATGGGCACCAGCGTCTGGAAGTTCTTCTTCTCCCGAATCTGTCCGATGGCGAAGAAGAACGGCTCATCCTCGTGCCCCACGAAGCTGGGTCGCTGCTGCTGTCCGTCCTCATGAGCGGCAATGCCGTTGTAGATGACGTCGAGCGGTTTGTCGCCGATACGATAATGGGCCAGGATGTCGTCCTTGACATAGCGCGAGATGCACGTCAGATGGTCGCTCCGTCGCATGCGCCACCACAGCTGCACCACGTGGCGCCAGCGGTGCAGTCCGCTCTTCTCGCGCAGGAAATTCAGGTCGTGGACGGTGAGCAGCTGAATGGTCTTCCGGTCGCCGCCACGCAGGTGAAACTGCTGGTCGGTGGCGTGCCACAGGTCGATGTGCATGCCGAGCCGTCGCAGGTCCTCGCGCTTACGGCTGCGGCGGATGTAGCTGATGTTTGGGCCAAACGAGCCTACCAGGTCGTCGGATACGATGAATATAAGGTGAATGTCGGGCAGGTCGGCCTTGGCCAGTAGCTGGGCGTAGTTGCGGGCTATCTCGCCAAAGCCGTTCAGGTCGGCCAGGTGTGAGAAGTCTACCAGGACATGATGCATCATCTGAAGGTTCGGGTGTCGTGGTAGTCGTGATAGGAATGGTCGAAGTCCACGTAGTCGAAGCCATGGATGCGCCGTTTGTTCTCCGGTGGCAGCTGCATATAGTCGCCGAAGAGGCACTTCAGGTAGGTGTCGGGCTGTTCAACCCCTAACAGCTCGTGGCCCTCGAAGAGGATGGGCGTGGGTGTCCCCATCACCTCGCGGGGCATGACGCTGCGCTCGCCACTGTCGAAGTCGGCAATGAGAGGGGCTTCATGGTATGGCCGCTTTGTCTGTATGCGCTTGAGCAGCCGCTGCAGGGAGATGTTGCTCACGGTGGCCTGCAACAGGCGGGGAAGCCAAGAGGTGTAGCCATGGCCACGCTTGTAGGGGTCGCGGTTGCGCAGGTATATCCAGCTTTTCACGGCATGGAAGCGGTCGAAGCGCACCTTGCGGCGCCATTTGCTCTCAGCCACACCGTCGAGGGGCAGGATGTCTACGTAGACTCCTCCAAGCTGGTACAGCCCCCACCGCTCAATAAGCGTGGTGCTGCCATCGATGACTTTCAGGAATGTGCCTGAGCACTTCTCGTCCTTCTCCACGCAGAGCAGCTCAAAAGGCTCGGGCAGCCACTCGCTGCCATGCTCGATGAAACGTTCATAGTCAGGGCGCGGCATGGCCATGTCGGCATCGTCATCCCAGGGGATGAAGCCTCCATGGCGCACGGCGCCAAGCATGGTGCCGTCGGAGAGATAGTAAGTGATGCCATGCTCACGGCACACCTTGTCGACTACTAACATGATGGAGAGAATGCGCTCTTGTATCTGCTTTACACTGTAATCTGCCATTGCCTTTCTTAATTTGACTGCAAAGTTAATACTTTTTCACCATATACAGAAATCTTTCATGTGAAATCTTTGGCACTTCGCACGAATTTTCGTAACTTTGCACCCTAAAAGAACTCTTACAAGGCATAAAAGAAACAGCATATTTGCATGATAAGACTATCTAAATCTTTTGTTGGCCAGGCTGAGGCAGATGCCGTGGCACACGTCATCAACGATATAGGCTATTTGGGCATGGGCGCCACGGTGGGCGAGTTCGAGCATGAGCTGGAACAATATATAGGTGGCGGGCGTCGTGCCATCTGCGTCAACAGCGGAACGGCAGCCCTGCACCTGGCCCTTCAGGCCGTCACCCGTCCCGGCGACGAGGTGCTGGTGCCCTCGTTCACCTTCGTGGCCAGCTATCAGGCCATCACGGCTGCCGGCTGCAAGCCAGTGAGCTGCGACATCGACCCGGACACGCTGACGCTCGACTTGCGCGATGCCGAGCACCGCATCACCCCAAGGACTACGGCCATGATGCCCGTCTACTACGCCAGCAACTGCGTGCTGGCCGAGGAGTATCAGGCCTTTGCCCGCGAGCATGGCCTGCGACTGGTGGAAGACGCCGCCCATGCCTTTGGCTGTACCTGCAAGGGGCGGAAAATCGGTTCGTTCGGCGATGTGGCGTGCTTCTCCTTTGACGGCATCAAGAACATCACCACGGGCGAGGGAGGAGCCATCTTCACGGCCGACCCCGAGGTGATAGAGCGCGTGAGCGATGCCCGTCTGCTGGGCGTACAGAAAGACTCGGAGAAGCGCTATGCCGGACAACGCTCGTGGCTCTTCGACGTGGTGGCCCAGGGCTACCGCTACCACATGAGCAACATCTTCGCAGCCATCGGGCGCGTGCAGCTCAGTCGTTTTGAGCGTGAGTTCATGCCCCGTCGCCGTGCCATTGCGCTGCGTTATACTGAGCTGTTGAGGAACAATCCCCACGTGCGCCTGACGCCGATGGACTACGAGCATGAGATCACGCCCCACATTTTTGCCGTGCAGATTCTTGGAGGCAAAAGACCACGTTTGGAGCAGCAGCTGAAGGATGCCGACATTCAGTATGGCATACAGTATGCTCCCAACCATCACCTCACTTATTTTAAGGAAGACGTTAGCTTGCCGGTCACCGACGAGGTCTACTCACGCATCATCTCGCTCCCCATTCATCCCGAGCTGACCGACGAGGACATCAGCCGCATCTGCGACATCATCAACGCCGTAACCCTTAACTCCTGATAAAGATATGAAGACAATTATCCTGGCCGGAGGTTTTGGCACGCGACTGTCAGAATATACCAAGCTGATTCCCAAGCCGATGGTGGAAATCGGGGGGAAGCCTATCCTGTGGCATATCATGAACCACTATGCTCACTATGGCTACAAGGACTTCGTCGTTGCCCTGGGCTATAAGGGCGAGGTCATCAAGGACTACTTCCTGCAATACTATGCCCGCAACAACGACTTCACCATCGACCTGAGCAACGGCACCGTGGAATACATCAACGAGCACACCCGCGACTGGCGCGTGACCCTGGTTGACACCGGCGCCGCCTCGCTCACGGGGGGAAGGGTGAAGCGGCTGCAGCACATCATCGGCGACGAGGAGTTTATGCTGACCTATGGCGACGCTGTGACCGACGTGGACATCAGCGCATTGGTGGACCACTACCGCAAAGCCGGACGGCTGGCCACCGTCACCGCCGTACACCCCACGGCACGCTTCGGAGAGATTCAGATTGACCATGACGACTATGTGCGCTCGTTCAAGGAGAAGCCCCAGCTCAACCAGGGGTGGATCAATGGCGGGTTCTTCGTCCTCTCGCCCAGGGTGTTCGACTATATCGACGGCGACCTGACCACTTTCGAGGCCGAGCCACTGGAGCGGTTGGCAGCTGAGGGACAGCTCACCGCCTATCGCCATGAAGGCTTCTGGCAATGCATGGACACCGCCCGCGACCGCGACCTGCTGAACAAGATGTGGGATGAGGGTCGGGCACCGTGGAGAATGAAGAATTAAGCATCAAGATATTGGCAGCCTACGACATCCGCCCCTTGCAAATGCGCATGTTGCGCATCATGGAAGCTCTCGACCAGACGTGCCGTGAGCATGGCCTGAGCTATGGCCTGTTCAATGGCAGCCTCCTGGGCGCCGTGCGGCATGGGGGCTTCATCCCCTGGGACGACGACATGGACATTTGCATGCCGCGACCCGACTACGAGCGGTTCATCGCCCACAGCCGCGAATGGCTGCCCGAACCCTACGAGTTTGTCTGCGCCGAGAACGACCCCAACTATCCTTTACCTTTCGGGAAAGTGCAGGATGCGTCGACCACGCTCATCGAGCGCCTGCACCTGAGCTATCTGGGGGGCATCTATGTGGATGTGTTCCCCCTGGATGGCGTGCCGGCGTCGTGGCTGCCGCGTCACTGGCAGTTCTGGTGCTATGGCCTGCTCTGCCGTGCCCTCTACTGGATTCACCGCGACCCTTATCGCCACGGGCACGGCCCCTCATCGTGGATTCCCCTGCTGACGCGCCGCCTTACCACGATGGCAAGCCTACAGCAGAAGATTCGCAGGCTGCTGCTGAAGTACGACTACGGGCAGGCCACCTTTGTCAACGACTATAGCGAAGGGCTGCATGGCGTCATGACCAAGGAGCGCCACGCCACCTTTGCACCCATCTCCTTCGAGGGCAAGACCTTCATGGGCATCAAGGACACCGATGCCTATCTCACCCAGATTTATGGCGACTACATGAAGATTCCCGACGGCGACCATCAGCGCCAGCACAATTTCCATGTCCTCGACTTAGACCATTCCTACCGTGATTATAAACTTTAACGATATGCAGAACATTCTTTTCAACGACATTAAGCACACGCTCGGCGGGCTCACTACCGAAGAGCGTGCCAAGTTCCAGGACTCCACCGTGCTCATCACCGGCTGTGCCGGCTTCCTGGGCTACTACATGATGCAGTTCTTTGCTGCCGAAGCCGAGGAGCTGGGCATCAAGAAGGTGATAGGTCTCGACAACTTCATGCTCGGCGAGCCCGGGTGGATCAAGAAGCTGGAGCAGAACCCCCGCGTGGAGCTGCGCCGCTTCGACATCATCAAGGACGACATCGCCCAGGTGGAAGGGGCTGCCGAGGCCGACTTCATCATCCACATGGCCAGCATTGCCTCGCCCATGTTCTACCGCCAGTACCCCATTGAGACCCTCGATGCCAACATCTGGGGGCTGCGCTCGCTGCTCGACTTCTATGCTCCCCGTGGCGTGAAGGGCTTCCTCTTCTTCTCCTCGAGCGAGCTCTATGGCGATCCCGACCCTGCACACGTGCCCACCTCCGAGGACTACAACGGCAACGTCTGCGCCACCGGCCCACGCGCCTGCTATGACGAGTCGAAGCGTTTCGGCGAGACCATGTGCATGCTCTTCGCCCAGAAGTATGGCATGCCCATCGGCGTGGCCCGCCCGTTCAACAACTACGGCCCCGGCATGCGCGTGGGCGACAAGCGCGTGCCGGCCGACTTCGCCCTGGCTGTGATGCAGAACCGCGACATCGAAATCCTGTCGAACGGCACGCCCACCCGCACCTTCTGCTACATTGCCGACAGCGTCTGCGGCTACTTCAAGATTCTCCTCCACGGTGCCTACGACTACTTCAACATCGGCATTGAGGAGCCCGAGATCACCATTGCACAGCTGGCAGAAATCTATGTCAAGGCCGGGCGCGACATCTTCGGCTACACCGGCCAGGTGAAGTATGCCATTTCGGCCGACAAGGAATACCTGACCAACAACCCCCAGCGCCGCTGCCCCAAGATTGGCAAGGCACAGCGCCTGCTGGGCTATAATCCCACTATCTACGTAGAGGAGGGCGTGAGCCGCTTCCTGCAGTATCTGAAAGAGAGCGAGGAGGGCGAGTACAAATGGTAATCACAGTGTTTGGGCTGGGCTTCGTGGGGCTGACCACCAGCCTGGGCTTTGCAGAATACGGGCATACCGTCTATGGCGTAGAGATTAACCCCGAGCGGCTGGCCACCATCAGGAGTGGGCGCCTGCCCTTTCTTGAGCCGGGGCTCGACCAGGCCCTGCTGCGCCATCAGGGCAGCCGCTTCCATGCCATCGGCACCGACGGCCTGGCAGAAGCCGTGGGCCAGAGCGACTGCGTGTACTACTGCGTGGGCACGCCCTATGGCAAGGATGGGCAAGCCGACCTGACCTACCTGCTGTCGGCCATCGACCAGACGCTCAGCGTGCGACCCGCCGGCAAGTATCAGGTGCTGGTGGTGAAGTCTACCATTCCGCCTTCCACCACCTCCCGGAAAATCATCCCCTACCTGGAAGGCCGAGGGCTGGTGGTGGGCCGCGACCTGGGCGTGGCCAACAATCCCGAGTTCCTGCGCGAGGGCCACTGCTGGGACGACTTCATGCAGGCCGACCGCATCGTGCTGGGCGTCAGCGACGAGCGGTCAGCCGAGGTGCTGCGCCAGATTTACGCCACGGTGAAGGAGCCCGTCTTCTGCGTGTCGCTCAACACCGGCGAGTTCATCAAGTACCTGTCGAACACACTCCTGGCAACCCTCATCAGCTATAGCAACGAGATGAGCCTCATTGCCGACACCATCGGCGGCATCGACGTGGCCGAGGCCTTCCGCATCCTCCACATGGACAAGCGGTGGGGAGGGGCCGCGATGGCCAGCTATGCCTATCCCGGCTGCGGCTACGGCGGCTACTGTCTGCCCAAGGACACCAACGCCCTTTATGCAGTGAGCCGCTCGGCGGGCTTCGATGCACAGATACTGAAAAACGTCATCGCCACCAACGACCACATGCCCGAAGCCATCGCCGGCAGAATCATCCAGGCCATCGGCGAGGAGAAAGGGCAGCTCATCGGCATCCTCGGACTATCGTTCAAGCCTGGCAGCGACGATGTGCGCGACACGCCCAGCGCCAAAATCATCAAGGCCCTGATGGCCAGGGGCTACACCAACATCTGCGGCTACGACCCCGTGGCCAACGACGAGTTCCGCCGCCATTATGACCTGCCCATCGGCTATGCTGCAACGTATGATGAGCTGCTCAACGCTGCCGACGCGCTGGTCATCACCACTGCCTGGCCCGAATTCAAGGATGTCAGACTGCGCAGCGGCAAGCCCGTCATCGACTGCCGTTACATGCTCTGACTCTTCACCTGGTTTATGTCAGAAAGGATGATTATAGGCTTCGACGCCAAGCGCATTGTCCGCAACGGCACAGGCCTGGGCAGCTATGGGCGCACGCTGGTGAACGGCCTGTCGGCGCTCGATGCGTTCGACTTGCGCCTCTACGCCCCCGACGAGGGCATGGTGCAGCTGCGCTCGCAGATTTTGGGGCGCCCGAACGTCAGCTTCTGCTATCCTCGCCACGCCCGCACCGCGCTGGGCAAGGCCATGTGGCGCTCGGGCGGCATCGTGAAGCAGCTGCAGAAAGACGGGGTGCAGGTGTACCACGGCCTTTCGGGCGAATTGCCCCGCGGCATCCGCGAAGCCGGCATCCGCAGCGTCGTCACCATCCACGACCTCATCTTCATGCGCCATCCCGAGTATTACAACCGGGCCGACGTGAAAATCTACACCCAGAAATTCTTTAAGACCCTCGAGGAGGCCGACCGCATCGTGGCCATCAGCGAGTGCACGCGCCGCGACATCTGCGAGCTGGGCCAGGTGGACCGCAGCCGCGTTGACCTCGTCTACCAGAGCTGTGCCCTGCGCTTCACCGAGGAACCCACGGCCACGAAGCTGTGGGAGGTGCGCGAGAAATACGTGCTGCCCGACCGCTATGTGCTCAGCGTCGGCTCCATCGAGGAGCGCAAGAACGTGCTGCTGGCCGTGCGTGCCCTGCACCACCTGCCCGACGACGTGTCGCTGGTCATTGTGGGCCGGCAGACGCCCTACAGCGACCAGGTGCACGACTACGTGCTGGAACACCGCATGCACAGCCGCGTGCAGATGCTCCACGGCGTGCCCGACGACGACCTGCCCGCCCTCTACCGCATGGCCGACTGCTTCGTCTATCCCTCGCGCTACGAGGGCTTCGGCATCCCCATCATCGAGGCCATCAGCCTCGGCTTGCCCGTCGTGGCCTGCACGGGGTCGTGCCTCGAGGAGGCCGGCGGACCCGACAGCCTCTACGTCAGCCCCGACGACCCGGAGGCCATGGCCCATGCCATCGCCCAGGGGCTCTATGGCGCCGAGGGACGCCAGCAGCGCATCGACCGCAGCCGGCAGTATATCCGCCGGTTTGAGAACACCAGCGCCGCCCAGCGCTTTGCCGACATTTACCAGAGTCTACTATAACGTTATGGAAAAGAAATTGAAGAAGCTGCTCGAAGCCGTGGAGAAGGAAGTGCTCCGCAAACCCAGCAAGAAGACCCTCGACGGTCTGTCGCTGCTCGCTGGATTCCAGGACTGGGACGAATTTCAGAAGACTTTCAAGGGGTAGGGGGAAAGGCCAGCGACAGGACGAGGGAAAATTTGGGCAAATATGGCCCATCTTACCCTCGAAAAATGTCAAGATTCTTCAGCGTTGAAATTTTCTCGTTTCTTTACAAAAAAAAATTTCATTCTACGCAAAAAATCTGCACATTATTGCCCTTTTTGTGCAGCTTTTTGCCGTAAATGGCCTCCCGTTTTTGCCAAAAATCGTGCACACACCTGCTGGTTTTGTGCAATATCGGGCTCAAATTTGGCACCGAACCGCGTTTCTGTAAGCACACCAAATTTTCAAAAGTCAACGCCGCAGAAAAATTTGGCGTTGACTTTTTTGCGCCTCCCGTTCGGTTTTTCGGCCGTTTTGGCGTTAATTATCTGACTATCAGTGATTTGTTGAAAGTGCTCAAAACTCGCGTATTTTCGTCCAAAAGTTTTCTCGCGCAGAATTCTTGAGTTTTGAGGGCCTTTAATTTCTCTTTTTTCGCAATTTTGTCAATATTTTTGATAGTTTTTTGGGGGGTAAAACGAGGCATCCTATATTCCATCGTCCCTCGGTGCTTTTTCAAGCTGTAGGGTTGCCCAAGGTTTTAAGGACTTACCGCAAAGCGGTCTTTCAAAAACAAATAAAAACAATAAAAACAGGGAAAAACCAGTCTTGAGCCCACTTGAAAAAGTATGTTATCTGGTGAACTCATGCGCAGCCGCTCCCCTCCCCGTAAGGGCAGGGTTCAAGAGGGGAACTGCTGCGCGTGTTTTGAAGCAGTATTTTTTGGTTAGTCAGCAGCACCGCCGAGGGCTTTGTACAGCTGGATGGTGGCTTCCACCAGGGCAAAGCGGTTGGCGTGGAGCGCCAGCTTGGCGTCGAGTAGCGACTGGCGGGCCAGGAGCACCTGCAGGTAGTTCACCTCGCTGTCGTACTTCATGCGCACTTCCGAGGCTTCGACAACGTGGGTGAGCTTCTCTATCTGCTGCTCGTTGAGACGTATGGTCTTCTGGGCATACTGCTGGGTGGAGAGTGCGTCGTTCACCTCCTTGCCGGCATCGAGCAGCGCCTGCTGGAACGCGATGAGCGCTTCTTCCTGCTCGGCCTTCGCCTTCCGCAGGTCGGCCTTCAGCCTGCCACGGGCGAAGATGGGTGCCGTGAGCTCACCTAACAGTTTTCTTACCGACATCGTGTTGAACACATCGTCTTCGTCCTTGTTGCCATTCCGGCCCAGGAAGGCGGAAATGGTTATCGACGGATAGAAGGCGGCACGGGCAGCATTGGTCAGGTAGAAAGCCGTCTTCAGCACCGCCTCGGCTTGTCTGACGTCAGGACGGCTGGCCAGCGCATGCAGGGGGATGGATGCCGGGACCTGAAAGGCTGCTGACGAAAAACTGTCGCGCGCTATATGGCCGCTCGGCCGCCCCAGCACGGAGCAGAGCGCGTTCTCAGCCATCATGCACTCGTTGGTCAGTTCTTCCAGTCTCGCTTCGGCCTCCAATCGGCTGGCCTCGGCCTGTTCCACCTCGTCAACCGTCGTCTCACCTACGGCCAGCAGCGCCTTCTGCGCACGGATGCTCTCGTCCCAGCTTTCTATGACGGAGCGGGTGTCGGCCAGCTGGCCGTCAAGCATCTCTAACTGGTAGTAGCCCGTGGCGATGGTGGCAACGAGCTCTACCTGCAGGGCCTGCACGTAGGCCCGCTTCTCCTCGACGGTGGCGATGGCAGCCTTGCGCTCATTCTGCAGCTTGCCGAAGATGTCGAGCTCCCACGACGGTACAAGCCCGTATGCGTATTCCTGGTTGTTTGTTGAGTATTCATCGTGCTTTTCGTGCACAGTGCTTCCCTCGGCATTGATGTCGAGCGAAGGCAGCAGGGCCTCGGTGGCGCTGCGCTTCTCGGCCAGCGCCGCCTCCACGTGCAGACGGGCAATGCGCAGGTCGCTGTTGTGTGCCAGGCCCTCCTCGATGAGTGCGGCCAGCTGCGGGTCGCTGAACATCGTGCGCCAGCCCGTCAGCGTGTCGGCGGTGATGGCCCTGGCAAACTCGCTGCGCAGCAGGCTGTCGGTGTCGACGGTCGGGCGGTGGTAGTTGGAGTAGGTCTTGCACGAAGTGAAGAGTGAGGCCGAGAGGAGCAGCAGGACGATGGTGGCGGCGGGCGTTGCTCCTTTCTTATACTTAGGCATATACTTCTCGTCCAGGTGCTGGAAGAGCATGAAGAATATCGGCACGAAGAACAGGATGGACAGCGTGCCCACCAGCATACCGCCTATGACGCAAAGGCCCAGCGACTTGCTGCCAACGGCCAGCGCACCCGTGGCGAGAGCCATCGGCAGAAGTCCGATGACCAGCGTCATCACCGTCATTAGGATGGGGCGCAGGCGCTCCTTGGCAGCCGAGAGGGCCGCCTCCTTAATGCTCATGCCGTCGCGGTGCCTATCGGTGGCGTATTCCGTGAGCAGGATGGCCGTTTTGGACAGCAGGCCGATGAGCATGATGATGCCCACCTGCATGTAGATGTTGTTCTCAAGCTGAAACAGCAGGGCGAAGAGGTAGCTGCCCAGCAGTCCGAAGGGGATGCTCAGCAGCACGGCCAGCGGAATGAGCAGGCTCTCGTAGAGGGCGGTGAGCACGATATAGATGAACACGATGACCATCAGCAGCACCCAGTTGCGGTTGGCGTTGGTCTTGATTTCTTCCTGTGCCGTTCCCGTATATTCATAGCCGTAGCCCAGGGGCAGCGTCTTCTTGGCCACCTCTTGGATGGCATTCATGGCATCGCCCGTGCTGTAGCCCCATTCTGGATTCACCTCTACGTTGATGGCAGCGTAGAGGTTGAAGCGGTTGAGCGACTGCACGCCGTAGCTCTTCTTGAGTGACACCAGTTCTTTGATGGGGATGAAATTATTATCCTGGGCCACCACGAAGATGTTGTTCAGGTCGTCGGGATTCCTGCGCTGCTCGGGGTCGGCCTGCATCACCACATGGTACATCCGGCCGAAGGCGTTGAACTGCGTGGCATAGCTACTGCCGATGTAGCCGTTGAGCACGCCCAGCACCGCCGACGGCTCCACGCCGTAGCGCTTGCAGATGGCGGCATTCACCGACACGGTATATTGCGGGAAGTTCACGTCGTAGGAGCAGTAGGCCTCGCTTATCTCCTCGCGCTGTTCCAGCGCCTCGGTGAAGTTGTCGGTTACCTTCTTCAGCTTTTCCACGGACTGTGCGCCGTAGTCCTGCACATACAGCTCGATGCTGTTGCTGAAGCCGTAGCCCGTCACGGTGGGCAGGGCGTAGGTGAACATGCTGGCCGTCTTGATGCTGTCCATCCGCTTCTCAATCTGCTCCAGCACGGCGTCAATCTCGTGTGCCATGCCCGAACGCTCGTCCCAGTGCTTCAGCTTCATAATCAGCATGCCAGTGTTGGCACCTTCGCCGCCCAGGATGTTCCATCCCGCTATTGAAGCACAGTTCTCAATATCCTCGATGCCGGCCACTTTGCTGGCGGCTTGCTCCACGGTTTTCTTGGTCTGCTCCAGCGTGGAGCCGGGAGGCGTGGTGATGTCCACGAACACGTTGCCCGTGTCTTCGTCGGGAATCAGGCTGGTGGGAATCATCCGTGCGAGGAATCCCAGCAGCACCACGACGACGGCAGCCTCTGCCACTGCCAGCCACTTGCGGCTGAAGAACGCGGCCAGGGCCTTCTGGTATTTTCCCCTCATTGCGTCGAACGCAGCGTTGAAGGCCTTGTAGAAACGGGCCGTCCCGCCGCCAGGACGCAGCATCAGTACGCAGAGTGCCGGCGAGAGCGTCAGGGCGTTCAGGGTGGAGATGACAACGGCAACGGCCATCGTCAGCCCGAACTGCCGGTAGTAGGTGCCCACCAGCCCGCTGACGAAGGCGATGGGGATGAACACAGCCATGAACACGATGGAGGTGGAGATGACCGCTGCCCCGATGTTGTGCATGGCCTTCAGCGTAGCTTTATAGGGCTGTTGCTCTCCGGCGTCGAACTGGCTTTGCACCGCCTCGGCCACGACGATGGCATCGTCTACCACGGTGCCAATGACGAGCACCAGGGCAAACAGCGTGATGAGGTTGAGCGTGAAGCCCGCCACGAGCAAGAAGGCAAAGGTTCCTACGAGCGAGACGATGATGGAAAAGGTCGGAATCAGCGTGGCGCGCACGTTCTGCAGAAACAGCAGCACCACCAGCACCACCAGGAGGATGGTTTCGAGGAGTGTCATGTAGACCTCGTTCATCGAGGCGGTCAGGAAATCGTTGGTGTTGAGCAGCGTCCTGAATTCCAGGCCTGGGGGCAGCATGGACTTCGACTCTTCGAGCAGCTTGTCAATCTCTTCGTTCACCTGCTGGGCATTAGAGCCGGAGGCCTGGGTAAGGAATGCCACTACGCCGTTGTGACCGTTTATCCAGCTGTCGCTGGCATAGCTCTCCCGACCTATCTCGCAGCGGGCCACGTCGCGCAGCCGCAGGTCGTCGCCGTCGCTCTCTGAGCGCAGCACGATGTTGCCGAACTCCTCGGCGTTCAGCAGGCGTCCGCGGTACACCATCGTGTACTGGAACGTGTTCTTCGAGTCCTCGCCCAGCGTGCCGATGGCCGCCTCGATGTTCTGCGCCTCCAGCACCTCCTCGATGTCCTTGGGCTCCAGTCTGAAGAAGGCCATCTTCTTCGGGTCGATCCAGATGCGCATGGCATAGACGCTGCCCATCATTTCTATCTTGCCAACGCCCTTGATGCGCTGCAGCTTTGGGCTGATATTGATGTCGAAGAAGTTGTTGATGAAGTCGTTGTCGTATCGGTTGTCGGGGCTTTCCAGGGCAATCATCCTCAGGTAGCTGCGCTGCTCCTTCTCCACGTGCACGCCGGTCTCGATAACCTCCTCGGGCAGGATGCCTTCGGCCTCGCTGACGCGGTTCTTCACCATTACGGCAGCCATGTCGGGGTCGGTTCCCGACTTGAAGGTGATGGCGATGCTGGCGTTTCCGCTGCTGTTTGACGAAGAGAGAATCTCGTCGATGCCATCCACGCTGTTGATGGCCTCCTCAAGGGGGATGATGACGCTCTTCTGCACGGCCTCGGCACTGGCACCGGCATAGTCGGCGCTTACCTCCACCACGGGCGGCGCAATGTCGGGGAACTGCTCCACGGGCAGTACTCTGTAGCTCAGGAAGCCCAGCAGCAGGATGACAGCCGCAAGGGCTATCGAAAATATCGGACGGTCTATGAAGAACTTGCTTTTCATTACTCAACACTCAACTCTTGACACTCAGCGCTCAATGCTTCTCGTTTTCACCTTCATGTTGTCTTTCAGCAGTCCGGCACCCTCGGCGATGATGACGCCGCCCGGCTTCAGACCGTCGGTCACGGCGTAGGTCTGTCCGTCGTTATAGGGGAAAATCTTGATTTCGGTTGAGTGAGTCACGCCGTCAGCCACAGTGAAGACGAAATAGCGGTCCTGCATCTCGAAGGTGGCCTCCTGTGGAATCACGATGGCATCCTTCAGGTGATAGGGCAGCCTCAGCACGCCGTTGCTGCCATTGTGGAACATGCCGTTGGGATTGTCGAACGAAGCCCTGATGTAGATAGCCCCCGTTTCCTGCTCCACCTCGCCGCTGATGGCGTCAATGCGTCCCTTCTGCTCCATTTCCTGTCCCCAGTAGGTCACCAGCGTCACCTCGGGTAGCTTGTCGGGCAGTTCCTCGATGGAGCAGCCATAAAACTGCATGACGTCGTAGAGCGTTTTTTCGGCCACGGCGGTGTAGGCTTGCAGCCGTCTCGAGTCCGACACGGTGGTCAGCACATCCTCCATCGAGGGGTCCACCAGCTCGCCCAAGCGGTATTCAATCATGCTGATGATACCGTCGGATGGGCTTCTGACGATGGTGTACGACAGCTCGTTGCGGGCCGTCGCCAGGTCGGCCTGTGCCTCGGCCTCTGCTGCCTCGGCCTCCGACAGCTCGTTGCGGGCCTTGTTCAGGTCGAAGTCGCCGATGACGTGCTGGCTGTACAGTGCCTCCTTGCCCTCCAGGTTCTGGCGGGCAGTGGCCAGCTGCGCCTTCGCACTGTTCACCCTCGATTCGGCACTCCTCACAGCTGCCTGATAGGGCACCTGGTCGATGATGAACAGCGGCTGGCCCTTCTTCACCGTGGCACCCTCTTTCACGCAAATCTTCGTCAGCCGACCGCTCACCTGGGGCCGGATGTCGGCAGGCTGCTCGGTCTCAATCTTTGTGGTAAAGTCACGGGTGACGGTATAATCCTGCGTGGTGATGGTCATGACATTGTACATCCCCACCTCTTCCTCTTCCTCCTCCTCCTCCTCGTCTCCAAGGAAATACCACAGCCCTCCTGCCGCTATCAGTATTGCGGCAAGTATCGTGTAACGCCAGATTAGTTTCTTCATAAATCAGTCTGAATGTCAGTTCTGTTTCAGAATCATCCGCAGTGAGCGAATGTTAATGCTGCAAAGATAGCTAAAAGTTTGGAGTTTGCGAATGGGATTAAGGAATTTTATGACGAAGCTCTCTTAAAAAAAGTTAACCCGCTGCTTTTAACTCCCAACTCCTGGCTCCTAACTCCTAACTTTTGGCTACCTTTGTGGGCCGAAAAAAGTACATGTTACAATGAAGGTTTCCCTTAAGAAATGGCAAGTGATGCTGGCTGTGTTTATGGCCCTCTTCTTTGTGCGCAATCTGATGCTTCCGATGCTGTCTGACGACATTCCATACGCTTTCGTCTGGGACGGTGCCGACCGTGGCAACCTGCTCGACGGCGTGGGACCACGCGAGCGCATCACGTCGTTTGGCGACATCGTCCGCTCGCAGTATTCTCACTATATGACCTGGGGAGGCCGCATCATCGGCATCGGACTGACACAGCTCTTCGCCTGGGAAGGGAAGCATCTCTTCGACCTACTCAACACGCTGGTGTTCACCGCCCTGGCGCTGCTGCTGTTCCGCGTGGCTACGGGCAAGAGGCTCAGCGCGATGAACACGGCCTATATGTTCTGGCTGCTCTTTGCCATGTGGTTCCTCCTGCCCGACCCGTTCCTGACCGTGCTCTGGATGTGTGGCAGCTGCGTGTTCCTCTGGACGGCAGTCATCGGGCTGCTCTTCCTGCTGCCGTACGCCAAGGCTTACTGGACGGAGCAAGACCCGCTGCCCGGCAAGGGGGGGCTGCCGCTCATGGCCTTTGCCGGTCTGTGTGCAGGCTGGTCGGTAGAGACGAGCGCCGCCGTCATCGACTTTGTCATCTTCTTTGCCCTCATCTGGTTCTGGCGAAAGAAGCAGCTCCGGGCCTGGATGGTCGTCGGCTTTGTCTTCCTGTGCATCGGGTCGGCCATGCTGGTGTTCGCGCCAGGCGAGACGGTGAGGCTCGAGCTGCAGCGCCAGTTTGAGTACAACCCCGACCTGCCTGCCGACATGTACTGGACACCACTCATGTTCGGCATCAACTTCATTGAGTGCTTCTTCCCCGTGGTGAGCAAGCAGGTGCCGCTACTGCTGCTGATAGGCTACTACGTATGGCACCTGCCGAAGGGGCATCGCTGGAACAAGGCAACGCGCTTTCAGGCATTGCTCGTGGCGGGCAGCATGGTGGTAATGGTCATCCTCATCTTCGTGCCCGTGGCTCCGGCCCGTGCTGGCTTCTTCCCCACGTGTGCCGTCATCGCGGCCTCGCTCTCGGCCCTGTGCGAACTGCAGAAAGAACATTCTTCACTCTTCACTCTAAACTCTAAACTCATCAAGGGCTTCGTGGCTGCCAGCCTCGTGCTGTGGGCCGTCACCACTGCGCTCTGCTTCTATGTAGACTGGAATGTGCGCCAGCAGTGGGTGAGCCGCATCGACTACATCAATGCCCATCAGGACCAGGACGTCGTGGTGGTGCACCAGATAGACGTGCCGCCGATAGCCGACCAACTGCCCGACTGGTGGCTCTACAACTGCGTGACGTGGAATAGCGTTGTGTTGGCATGGGGCGCCGACCTGGAGCCGCGCGAGGAGGGCAGCCATAACCTGATGTATGCGCAGTACTACGGCTGGAAGAAGGTTATCACCGACGGCGAGGACCGGCGCGAGACTGACTCCTACCCGCTGCTGAGGAAGTGGTTTGGCAAAAACGAATAGACCGATGATGATGCAAACGGGAAAACTATGGCGAAGGATGCCCTGGCAGGCACTGCTGCTATGCTTCGTGCTGCCGTTCCTCGTCCGCAACCTGCTGCTGCCGATGGTGGCCGACGACTATTCCTATGCCTTCATCTGGGACGGCGACCACATGGGCAACCTGATGGACGACATCGGTCCGCGAGAGCGCGTTGACAGCTTCACCGACATCCTTGTCTCGCAATGGTCGCACTATTTCACCTGGGGCGGGCGCACGCCGTCGATGCTGTGCATACAGTTCTTCGCCTGGGTGGGGAAGATTTGGTTCGACATCGCCAACACCCTCGTGTTCACCCTGCTCATGCTGGTGCTCTATTGGCTGGCCGTGGGCGAGGTCGTTTCTCCAGCCCGTCACAAGGGTGTCTTCCTCTGGGTCATGATAGGCATGCTCTTCGGCGTCATCGACTATCTCTCCACGATGCTCTGGATGACGGGGGCCTGCGTCTATCTGTGGACAGGCCTCTGGGAGTGCCTCTTCCTATTATATATCATAAGAGGCAAGGGCTCATGCGCAGTGGCAGCGGCATTGGCCCTGCTGGCCGGCTGGTCGGAAGAGGCGGGCAGTCTGGTCACCGTCATCCTGACAGCATGGCTGTTACTGATATACAGACGGCAGAAGCGGCTGGAACGCTGGATGATGGTCGGGTTCGTGTTCCTGCTGGTGGGCTGTGGCATCCTGATGCTCTGCCCTGGCTCCATCCACCGCGAAGAACTGATGCTCGCTTATTATCCCGAGTATGTGCTGCCTGTGGAGAAGCTGTTCTCGGCCGAGATGTTCTGGGACAACTTCACGGGCGGTTTCCTGCCCATCCTCATCTGGGAGAGCTTTCTTTTCATTCCCATCGTCCTGTGGCTAAGATTACGTAGAAAGGCACGCCATTCTGGTCAGGCCCAAGCCGCCTCTCCCAGTGATTCACTTCTTACAAGCACGCCCGTGATATTCACGGCAGGCGGCCTATTAGTGCTTTGCGCCATGATGTTTGCCCCGGAGTTTGAGCTGCGCACGGGCTTCCACTCGACGCTGTTCCTGACTGTCGGCTCCGCTGCGGCCCTGAAAGAGATGGCCCCTTGGCTCAAGGAGTCGCTCGCCGCCACTCCGCTGCGCCGCACCCTGACGCTGACGGCGGGCTGTGTGGCCGTCGCCTACGCACTGTTCACGATGGTAGGCTGCTTTGTGGTCGAGACTTCCTTCCGCCAGCAGTTTGACGAACGGCTCACCTACGTCGAACAGCATCAGCTGGACGACAGCATCGTGGTAAAGTCCTTCTATATCCCCTACAACCTGGACCGCTGGCTCGGCCCTCGCTCGCTCACCGACTTCCACCTCATCTACGGAGCCGACCTGGAGCCGAAGCCCACCTACAACCGCTCGCTCATGTATGCCCTCTATTACAATCTGCCACCCATCCGTATTGACCGTGAGACAGACTGGAAGAAAAGAGGAAAAGATTGATCATCGCCTTTGTTGTTACTGGATAATGATGTCTTTTAGCTTCTTGCCCTGGTCGCCGATGAGTTGCAGCGTATATTCTCCCGACAGACGGGCTATCGTTTCGAGTTGCTCCTGTGTATAAAGGGCCTCGCTGCCCTCCACGTTGAAGGTCAGCCCCTCCTCGCGTATCTGCACCACCAGGAAGAGATGCTCCTCGCTCTCGGGCATCTCGATGTGATAGCTGGGATAGTCAACGCCGTGAATGTGGGCATATTCATAGATGCCAGAACCGCTGACGTTCATCTCCGTGCCCACCTGTGCTTCCGGCGGCACGTGAAGGTCGTTCATCTGGTGAAGCCAGGGATAGATGAGCGTGCGCATGGTGCCGAAGAGGGCGGCCCGCGTCTGGCCAATCAGCTCGGCCACGCTCTGTTCGGGATTCACGTCAATGCGTATGGACAGGCTCTTGAGGAAGTTGCCCAGCACCTGACCACGCAGGCGCTTGTCAATGCGCCCGTGGTTCGTGGTGATAAAGACGACATCGGCAGTGCCCGCGATCTGGCCCAGGGCCATCGCGTAAGCCGCCACGCAGATGGTGGTCATCATCGCGTGCTGCTGCTCCTCGGTCAAGGCGCCGCTGCAGAGCCGGATGTGGCTCATGCGGTCGTAGCCGAGCATGTAAATCACGCGCAGCGTCCTTCCCCAAGGGTTGTCGGTCTGGCGGCAGATGTCCGTATATCTAAGCCCATTGAACTTCTCGCACACTATCTCCTTGGCTCGCTGATAGGCCTCGCTCCCATAAGAATCTATCTCCTGCATGTTCCATACGGCAGCGATGTCGTCCTGGTCCTCTATAGGCTCCCCGTTGACGACATTGTCGGTGGCACTGCAGACCAGCTTGATGGAAATGCCGTCGAAGAAGATGTGGCAGAAGGAGTAGGTGATAATGGTCTTGTCCTCCGTCTCAACGACTCCCAGTCTCACTCCTGGCTCCTCCAGCAGCTTGAAGGGGCGCGAGAACTCTTGCTTGCGCGATAGCCATTCCTGATATCCCATCTTGTAGCGCCACACGTTGTTGGGCATGTCGGTGCTTTCGCTCACCATCAGCTTTCCGTCGGACTGGCGAATCAGGTGCACATGGGTGTAGTGGAGCGTGTCGAGCACTTTCTGAAAAGCCGTTGCTGCCTCGTTGAAGCCCAGACGGTTTGAGGGTATTTCTGCGCATACAGTAACCAGATAGCCATTCTCCATGGTTTCCATGTTGCTCAGGCGGAGAAGGTCTTCCTGGGTGGCGTTGAGGGGGTAGACTTTCATTGTATGTTCATCTTTTAATACAATTTGGGAAATGCAAAGTTAAGAAGAATCCTTTTAATCAACGATTTTTTCCCCTTTATTAATGTTAAAAAATGAGTTTTTCCCCCCTTTCATTCTTGCATCTTTGACATAATTTCCTTAATTTTGTGACCTAAGGCATACAGCGAGGCTTTATAGATATTGTAAGATGATAAAATTTGAATCGTTTGGTGTCGACGATACGGCACGCTATCGTGAATATTATCTGAAGTGCGCACAGATGACCTCTGACCTGTCGCCGGTCATGATGTTAGGATGGCGGCTCATCAGCGAGGCCGACGGCGATGTGGAAGTCCTGCGGGGCTATGCGGAAGGCCTTTGCTGGCACAGGGTGAACGACGTGGAGAAGGGGCCATTCTGGCTCACGCCTGTGGGTGACTGGGAGACTGTCGACTGGAAGCGAATCTTCGCCCAGCACGTTCCCGAAGGCACGAGGTTCTTCTTTGTGCCGGAACACCTGTTGCACCTCTGGCAGGAAGCGTTGGGGGATCAGATTGAGGCAGTGGAGAACCGCGACCACTGGGACTATGTCATATCCGCCAAACGCATGCACGACATGAGCGGCCATGCGCTCAAGAATTTCCGCAACGAGCGGAATGCCTTTGAGAAGGCTTACCAATACACGGTGGAGGACTTTTCGCCGGCTATCTTCGATGAGCTCATGGAGTTCCACCTGAGGGCGCAGGAGGACATCATATCGCGCACGGAGGAGAAGGATATGGCCGATTACTTTGAGGGGGCGTTGCCCTTTGTACTCAACACGTGGGAGGAATACAAGGAGGCTTTCCAATATATCTATGGCTTTGTCGTCAAGGTCGACGGGAAATGCGTAGCCTACATCATCAACGAGCAGGTGTCTGACACTTACGCCATAGGGATATACGCTGCGGCAGACTACGACTACAAGGGCGTGAACAAACTGGCTTACTGGATAAATGGCACACGGAATCTGGAACGTGGCATCCAACTGATAAATATCATGGATGACATGGGGGTGCCCAACCTGCGCTACTTCAAGGAGCGTCTCTGCCCCGTGGAGATGCTGAAAAAGTACTATGTGACGTATCACGGAGCCGGCCATGAGTAACGCAGTTCAAGACAGGCAACCGGGTGTTGTCCGCGACATCATCTCCTACGGTGGTTCCACCTTCGCCGCCCTGGTGGCTCTTTCCCTCTTTTACATCACCGACGAGTATTTTATCGGCAATTTCGTGGGCAAGGACGGACTCAGCGCGATGGCACTGGTATTCCCCGTGATGCTCATCTTCACTTCCGTAGCCACACTGGTGGAGGTGGGCAGCAGTGCGGTGGTGTCCGAACTTATCGGCAAGGGACGGCGCGACAAGGCTGAGGCTGCCATGTGTGGCAACTACCTCTACATGGCCATCCTCGCCCTGGTGCTCGCCGCCTTGGGCCATCTGTTCATAGAGTCTATCCTGAGGATACTGCCCGACCACTCCTCCGACCAGCACATCTTTGGCAATGCCACGGCATACCTCAAGATTGTACTCTGGGGTGTGCCGTTTCTCATAGTTGTGACGCTGACCGTGACTTTCATGCGGTGCATAGGGAAGCCGCGGCACGTGTTCTTTCTGGTTTCGGTCTGTGCCTTGACAAACGTGCTGTTCGACATTCTCTTCATGGCCCTGCTGGGCTGGGGCATGGAGGGGGCTGCACTC
>ODAI014154704.1_pt1 | contig 21452 bp, 25 predicted proteins | sample 1539321 | NCBI WGS metagenome assembly ODAI01 (sample SAMN02144231, study PRJEB22623) | gut metagenome | biome: sheep rumen | host: Ovis aries | place: New Zealand | reverse complement strand
GATTGGTACGGAGAACTGATGAAATCATCTTCGCCATCCTCCAGATAAGGAACCACATTCAATTTCTTGGACAGCTCCACGACAAAAACCAAACACAATCTATGGCAATCTGTCTCTTGGTATTTGGAAACCGTTCTCACATTGCCTTCATTGTCCACAACACACATCCTCAGCACGCCTTCCAGCGTTGCCTGCTTGGCATACAAGCCAAGTATATTGCATAATAAGCACAAAACAAATAACCAACGTCTCATATTTATTCTATTTTTTCACTGCGTACCACCTCGAAATGGAAGCGTTTGCCATCGGATTTTCTGGTAAAGACACCGGTATAATTGGTGGTCAGAAAGCCATAATGATATTTAGAGCCAAAGACACCGTCAAACGTACCGGTGTTTTTGCCTGTATTGGGTGCATATTCCCGTAGTGTGATTTCAGCGCAGCCGTCATAGCCCCCCATTTCTTCCCCATCGCAGTCATTCTCGTGTGCCAGCACCAGTTTGAAATGGCTTTTGGGATTCTTGTCGTAGTAGTAATAGCCTTGCAGGTTTTCGTTGAGCACCATGTGTATCTTATACGGGCCAATCTCTCCCTTGTACACATAATTTTCGGCATCCGCCCTACTCCATTCCGCCATCGCCACAAGCAAGCAGATCAAAAGAATTAGTTTTTTCATTGTTATAGACACTTTAAGATTTTGGGTACAAAAATACAACAAAAATCGCAAATACGCAAATTTATATTATGCTTTTTTGTAAATAAGCTTAAAATCGACACTAAATACAACACATTCCAAAGCGTTCTGCTCTACGAGCTTGCCTTAACAATTCCGAAAATCACTAAAGCAATGATGCATAAAACGATTATGACGATGATAGCTTTTCTGCGTCTGCCATGATGTTTTTTTTCTCTGAAGGATAATAAAAAGGTAAGGGAACTGATCCACAACGAGCCAAGCAAGACCATAATGGTAGCGACATTCTTCATTGTAACGCCATTCATTTGCCATCCATGATAAGCGGCAATAGCGACAGCTGCCGGGATCGCAAACAATAAAACTGTTGCCAAAATGAAATAAATCAGTGCCTTGGTTCTCGGATTCTCTCTACGGGACGAGACGAAGCGTGCCTTTATCCGTTGGAAAATCTGTGTATCACTATTGGCACGCCTAATTAAATCCTCGGCTGATGTATTTTGCTGCTCATATTGCAAGATTTGTGCTTCACGCTTCTCCTTTAGATACTGATCGTATAAATCTTGAAATTCCGGTTTCTCCTTGACAATGAGACCCATTAGTTTTAGCGGAAAAGATTTGTGTTCAAACTCTAACCGTACCGTGTCATGCATATCAAAATAGAAAGGACCGGGACGGATGACCGTACTATTGATTACTGCACGCCAACAATTTTCCTCTGGGAACCATTCCATGCGCATTGGAACTATTGGAGGGCACACCCAAATAAACAGATCCATCTGTCCCCTCGGTTTACCATTGATAATACACAAAGTACTGCTATCGGCTTTATAACCATAAAAGTTAATATACTTATTGCCCGTTATTCGTACACTATCTTCAACAGCATAATACCCCAAATCTTCCACTAACAATCTATACTCACTCCGAGAGAAAATCGCTATTTTCCATACATATCTGTCATATGTTTTTATCGTATGTTTTTGTAACCATAAGCTATAATCCGTTCCGGGGATATCCATTATTTTCAGCTCTGGAACATCACGCATATAATCAACAGAACACAACTCCCCGACTGAACTATAATAATCTTTTCCGTCTATTGAATACTCTTTTTGGCGGATAAGCCATCGGTTAGCATCATCGTCCCATAAGGCAACTTGTCCGCTTGTTAACTTTTCGGAGTAAAACTGATGATGAACCAAATCAAATAAGAATACACTTCTGAGATGATTTGTGCTAAAGAACAATAGATCGTGATGCTTTGACCAATCGAGCAGATCATCTTTACATATCTCTCCATCAGTATCCAAAGGGTTGTAGAATAATTGACCATGACTATTCCTCACACAGAAGGTAAAGTCACCTTCCGGCTTTTTATACAACTCGATAAAGAAATCCTTGGACGGAGATACTTTTGTGCCCTGCAGTATCAGTTGGTCAAAATCCATGATTCGTGATTGTTATAATCTGACAAACATGCTATTTTTACAAACTATTGAGTATGAAAATCTGATTACAAATTCCAATATTTCAAAGCTTCCGGGCGGAAGAGATGCTTGTATCGCTTTACCGGCAGAGTAATCTCCACGACTCCTTCTGAGAATGGCGCTATCTCATATGGTTGAAAGAGAAATACGATTCCCTCATTATTAATATACCATCCATATTTATCATTAAAATCCCGTGGTTCGCTATAAGGTTCATCATAGTCCGAATAGCCATTAGTATTTCTCCAACGGTTAACTATTGCACAGAACGAACGATTGATTTCAGCCGCCTTACCCGATTGTAAAAGATCCCGTAAGAATAATTGCTTGTTTGCATTAATGTCATAATTGAGAGCCCAAGTTCCGTGCATGCCATGGGCTGCTCCAATACAAAAGTCCCAGCCGTGAAAAAACATGGTGCAGACACCATTTTTGGTACGCTTATGCTCCATATTTATAACGGATTCGCTCAACTCTACATTCTTTGGCAATTGAGCAGCCGTCACATAATGTAATTTCTGATCAGAATCCATACACACACCTTCAGTACGATATTCCTTAACCAAAGCGGCATGCAAAAGGTTAGGGAAATTCGCTTCATCCACGTTCGCCATCTGCGCTCTTGTCACTTGTTCCGAAGCGCATGCCCGCAAGACGCATTGCCGGAAAGTCCGAAGTTTATTTGCTGGGAGTCCGCCTACAGGCCATAGAAATTCTGTTTCAAACTTCAAGCCATTATAAACGCGTCCATCTCCATAAGCGGACTCTCCAGTCGTGTTGGTAATATAATGCGACACTTGTTTAACCGTCTTAAACTGAATGGTTGTCTGCGCCGACAGGCAACATACTCCTAAAAGAATAAAAGAGCTTAGTAAAAATAGTTTGCGTTTCATGATATTAATGTTTTCCTTTTTCCGTTTGGTAAAAAAAATACGCACGATACCCATCAAAGGTTAGTTGAGATTTACGTCGAAATACTGTCCTTTACTATTTACAAAAGAGCCTCGTATGCTGTGTGAAGGATATACGGCTATACGGAAGACTCCCGTCTGACCATGCCCTGATGTATTCTCCGTCAATTCAAACTCGACAGTACCATCTCCATCGTAATCGTACCCGCTCACATATAAATCAATGCTCTTTTTATACTTGTTGTAATAATAGTAACCAATTTTACCAGAGGTAACACTTGGATTGATATACATTGTAACAGGATATGATCCGACCGTACCACTATAACGACTCATCGAAGAAGAAACAGAGGAAGAGGATGTCGAAAAGGAAGATGAAGGGGTAGTTGAGGAAGAGCCTCTCGTAGAACCATATTCGCTATTGTTATTATACTCATAGTTCTCACGGGTGAAACTATTGCCACCTTCATCATTGCTACCATTGATAGCCTTGTTCTCGTTAGTAATTTGGATACAAGATGTCATAGCAAACATCGCTATAACAATAACAGAGATAATACTTTTTCTCATAATCTTATCGGTTATAATTAGTTTCTGTAGATTCGTAATTAAGTTCATTAGACTCATAGTCCACATTCACTTGTTTATACGAATTGTGTCCCTCATCATTGTCTCCGTTAACAGCTTTGTTTACATTGCTGGACTCGACACATGATGTGAGTACGAAGATCGGCAATAATACCAGATAAAAAAGATTTTTTTTCATCATAATGCTATAATTAGTTTTTTCATTGAATCAAACGTTTAGATGGTTTTTATTTTCACAGAATCAACGCTTTGGTCTTCTCATTGATTTAGGGGTGTGCATTCCGCCATGCGCATAATCGTATGCTCTCCAAGCACCATCTGAATAGCGCATATAATAATCAATCCTCCGACCATTCGGATAAAAACGAACAACTGCTTTATTATTATTGCTTTTGTTTGGGATAACCTTAATAGGAGCACTCCCATACATACTTGCCGCTTTCTGACGATTAGAAGAAATCATCAAGACTTGAACCAATCCCCTCATTTCCATAATCTCCTCATATAAATCTCTTTCCGTCAGTGAACGTATAGTAGATGCATCTCGCAGTGCTATTGCTTTCCCCAACCGACGTGCAGCTTGCTCAGGTGATGAGCCGTCAGTAGCTGTAGCTCCGCTTGGTGCATTATCTAATGCCTCGTTGAGCGCATCAGATGACGATAGATTTTGAGACGGAGTTTCTTGGGAAGATTTGGATTTCCATTCTTTTGAGGGTATTACCGCAGGAGTAAGCGATTGCTCTTCAGAAGACTGCACCGTTGAAACATCGGTAATGGTGCATCTGTTTTCGATAAAGCCGTCAACAAAGACTGTTTTTCCTCCCTCTATCACAACATCAACATCCATCACATTGTCTCCCCCATGAGAGGCAATGGTATTAAGCAAAGTGCCCTTCACATGTATGGATTCGGAAGCAGTATTCTTTATCTCAAGTACCTCAAGACCTTTTGCATCGTCAGGCACCAGACGGTATAGCAGAGCACCGAAACGGGAATAATCATCTGAAGCCTGATTGGATTTATATTCCTCAGCTGCCTGCTGTAATGCCTCTTTGGTAAGATTTCGGTTTTGGGAACTTACAGTCTTTGCCAAGGCCAATACCTCAGCCGCGGTCAAATTATTCTCATTAGCCACCGAAGACAACATATAAGTGGCGCGGGGAGAAGCAAAAGAAGTGCCACGGGTCTCCTCTCCATGATACTTAAAATCGGATATATCAACGCGTGTCACCCAAGGGTCAAAACGCCCTCGTTCCATTTCATTCGAATATTGAAGCGACCACTGAGCTAAATGCTTTTCATCTTCTTTGAGATTGGTGTAGTACGAAGCCATATCAGGATTTCGCCACCGCATATTATCATATTCTTTAGCTTTCTCTGAATGTTCGCGAACGCGATTTGTCTCATCAGCCGTAACTATCATAAAATGTTTCTCCATGATAGCAATTTCTTCAGGTTGAAGATGTTTGCGAAGATAAGACACGATTGCCCTGTCAAAGTCTTTTACTCATTCATTTCCGGCGGACAAGAGCACCACAAAATCCTTATCTAAAAGAGGTTTTAGATTGTTGATCTTATTTTTTATAAATTGTAAATATCGTTCTTGATACGTTCGTTTTTCCTCGTATGTAGTTGCAGTATCAGACCAATAATAGTGAACTTCGTTTCCTTGCTTGTCAACCCGTTTCGGCAGGCTTGGACCATAAGACATATTAATAAAAATGGGACCATCAGTATTTTCATCAGCAATTTCTTTCAGAGCAAAATACTCAGTATTCAAGCATACAGATGACTTTTTGTCATCTGTACAGATCTTCTTTGAATTCTTATATCCGATATTGAATGCTTTAAAAGATGCCTGACTTTCAGATTCTTGAAGGGCATACTGCACCTTCGTACCATGAGAGGTTGTATCCCTCTGTCCTAGTTGAGGATAGAAGTTATCTAAGACATATGTACTAGCCTCACACTCATCAAACAGCATATTCGGATATGCATGGCGTACACCGGACACATATTCCATTCTTCCAATAAAATTCATAAGATCATCAGCAGGAACCTCCACCAAGAAATAGCCCCATTCGGGCACTTGAGCGATAACTTTGCCTCCTGCATATTTGATTTGTTGGCGCGATTCATAGATAGATACTCCATCCTCAAACCAAACACAGACCTGCCCCTCAACAGCTTCAATGGTATATGTTTGCCCTTCCGCTCCCTGCATTGTTACTATTACCGGATTCGGATAGTCGCCATGGTATATGATAGTTGAGCAATAAGGCCTATAGTAGTACCAATAGAATAATAATCCAACCAATAAAAGGCAAACCGCTACTACAATCCATTTCTTATTTTTCATTATTGCAAAGAAAACAGATCTCTAAAAATATTATTTAACAAAATATTCGGGTCTATACTCGAAATGCATAGTATCATAGTGATACCAACGACCGCCCCATACAAACCCGTGTTTTTCAAAAACACGCACGATATCCATAGGAATAGTATTGCGGTAGCCTATTTTTGAGAGTTCACCAGCTTTAGCATTATCCCATTTCCAATAAGAAGACAGATTCCGTTTGTTTGCACGATCATAGCCGATATCAATAGCAATTCCAAAACTGTGAGCCGAAAGCCTGTTTGCTCCTCTCACAGGGCGGAAAACAAATGTTCCCCCACTGCCCAAATAACGCTTCAATGAAGCATAATTGGGCAGTTTCTGCAATTCGTCAGACACTGCCTGCAACGCCTTTGCAGCACCGTTTTTCTTGGTAAACTGTACTTTTTGACCACAGAAATTAACTGTAACCAGATTGGCTTGAACAGCCTCTTTGGTACCGCCATATACTTCACGAAAAAACAAATCGCAACGGATACGCCCGGCGTCCTCCAGATAATCAGGGTGTTCTCCGATAGTATCATAGGGAATACGAAACATATCCTCAGGATCTGCCTGTGCCAGAACCGTTACAAAATCTTTCTCTTTGCCATCATTGAGCAAAATCTTCTTTCCAGAAGCCATCAAGAGATAGCCGTCTTTGTATTCTTTGATATCCTGAGGATATGCAGAAATCAACCGGCGTGCAGCAACCGGGACATCGGCAAGTATCGGTATAGAAAAGAATACAGTTATTATACCGAAAAATATCCGTCTCATATCTTAGCGACCTTTGGTGTATTGACGTAAAAACAGGACATTCTTACGCTCGTATTTATTAAGCATGTTATCTACATTACGATAACGAGGCCGATACCAACGGAATTGAGAGAAATAACGTCTATAAAATTCGGTTTTGAAAATATAACCGTGCTTAGCATAGATATAATTACGCAGCAAGTCGATCTGCTCATCGGTCAAATCACTTATGTCGCTTCCCGATACATATTCATAACTAAGCCAATCATATTCCTCTACAGAGAAATAATAACCTTCCGACTTTGTAGCTACAGATGTTTCAGCGGTAGTTACTGTGGGGTTTGCCATTGCCAGAACCGGCATAATCACTAACAAACAAAGAACAAATCTTTTCATGGTAATAATATGATTAGGATTAATATTATAAAAGTTTCGAACGCAAAGATACAACAAAAATCGCATATACGCAAATTTTTGTTGTATTTTTTTCTACAAATCGTAAAAATGAGAGAAAAAAGAATAATATTGTTTACCAGTTGTCCGAACTGCGGTCAGAATCGTGATCGAAGGAGTTGATAAAGCGGTCGTGGATATCATTGACTATCTCCGCGAACTCCTCCGGCAGGATAATATTTTCTACATCCATTGCGTGGTAGAACAGAGGCGCTATCTCCTGCGCCGTAAATCCGGCAATACCGCAACCGATAGGCGTAACGAGGAAGGTGAGTTCGGGATGAGCTTTGGCAAACGCAATAAACTCCTTGACATAGGGTTCTATCGTATCTACTCCGCCCTGCATAGTCGGGATAGCATAACTCTGCCCTTGGAGCCCGGTTCCCTCGCCATAAATAGCGCCAAAATTCTCAAAAGCGACACGCGCAGCGCCGCCTGCGTGCATGCCTTGCAAATTGCTGCCAAAGACAAAGATCTCATTCGGCTCTAACTCCGTGATCCATTCCGGTGTAAAGGGTCTGTTGTACATGTTTGTATATGATATTTGTTAAACTTAAAATATTGGAATTTGTCATTTGGTTTGTCGTACAAAAGTAATGTCGGCACTTTGTTGAGAAATGACTGCTTTACGTTCTTTAAAGGTTTGTAATGGGATAAGTTCTGTACCGTTGTGTTCCATGAACGCGGCATAGAGCGCATTGAGGACTCGGTTCAGTTTGTCGGTCGTATGTCCGTCCTCCTTGCGGTAGCCATGAATCTCCGGCGGGGCGATCCCATTGTCTGCTCCGTAGAACACCCAATAGGCACAAATGGCTATATCCGTACGATGCAATCCCATGGCGCACGCAATATAGAAATCTCCGGTGTCGATGAGTTGACAGAAGTCCGAAAAACGCTCTACCATGACAGAAACAGCCTCAGCAGAAGTATCCACCGGATAATGAAAGTAATGCATATCATATTCTTCGCATAAAGCCGGTAAACGATCGGTATGGTCGGTTAGACGAAGGTCAATGATTGTCCGAACCCCTGCCTCTTGCAATGCCCGCCACGCATAGAGTTGATACCGTGACGACATCGTTCTTCCCTTGCTCCACCATAGACAGGCGCGAGATCCGGGATGTGGGTTAGCTGTAAACGTGCGAAGTCCATATTCACAAAAAACAGGTATCTGGCAGTTAAGTTCGTTATAGTCAATGCACTCGAATTGTAGGTTCTATCTTCACATAGCGTTTCTCCCATCGCTCCTCTTCCGGCGTTGAAGAACTATGATATTCGCTGATAGTACATCCGGTCAGCAAATCGTCTGCAAGATCTATAATCAAATCTTTCAATTCCAGATGCTGAATAAAATGGTTCGGTATGCCGTCAAAACCGACAATAGCGCCCATTATATTGCCACAAATAGCACCTGTAGAATCACTATCGCCGTCATGGTTAACCGCTGCAATGATGGCATCTTCAAAGATATCCAAGTGCCTCATCGTACAGTAGAGAGCAATAGCTAAAGCTTCATCCCCTGTCCATCCTTCGCCTAACTGGGGAATCGCATACTCATCTGCCACAAGGCTGTCACTTGCCAGGCGGACAGCCTTCTCTATCAAAAGCCAAAGTTCATCCAAGGCTTTTTGCTCTTTCGGATTCTTATACTCACTGCGACAATCAGCATCTACCTCATGCAGAAACTGTTCAAAGACAGGAAGAGTGATTTTACCATCATACATCATAATGTAGTATATCAGATCAGCCAAATAGGCAGCAGGAAGATAACCCAAAGGATGTTTGTGGGTCAGTTCGGCACAATCGCCTCCGAGGCGAACTATCTCCTGTTTGCTCCATGTTCGGCGAGAGACATTCTTACCACTCCAATCCTTTACTACCACCTGCTCATCCGCCGCAGCCATTAGTCCCGCAGGTGCTACCCGCATCACACCGCCGCAGCCCTTGCTGTCATTCTGCACGTCTTTGTGGTGTTTGATAGCGTCAAGTGCCGACATGCAGGTGTTTCCGGGTGCTCTCCGAGCATTGAGTTCTGCGATATCCCTAATCCAGCAATAGTGGTATTTGGCATAGTCCTCTACTCCGGTCTGAGTCTCGTACCAATCCATATAGGCATACCGTACAAAATCTTTCAGTCCTGCTCCGAGTATTCCGTGCGTGCAAAAACGCGTAACACCAAAGAGCAGGCCATTGGCGGTAAAAAGTGTCATCTGGGTATCGTCTGAGATAAGTGCTTTCCCGTTGCCTGACAGTTCAAATGCAGTTATACCTTTAGAACCGTATTTCGCTAAGATCTGCTTTCTGCTCATAAACTCCACGGGATAGCCCAACGCATCTCCGGCTGCTCCACCGATAAGAGAGCCACGGATACGGTCACGCAAATCTGTTCTATTTTTACCTTTGTTTTGTATATGATCTATATACTGCTGTACAAACTGCTCCTGTTCTTTTGTTTCCAGAGTCTGTCGATAGGAAGATTTGGGCATCATGGCAAAGCGTGTCCGTAATTCTCCCATCACCTTCTCCAAAGTAGGATTCTCCATCCCTTCTGCAATTAAGCAAGCTATAATGGTTCCGGTTCTTCCTACTCCGCCCCAACAATGTACATACACCTCGCCATGTGTACCATCTGCTGTTTGAAGGATAGTTTTTACTAAATTACGCACATCCTCTATACTTTGGGGCACACTGACATCCCGGATTGGGAAGCGCACATAACTCACATTGGGAGGTAACAAATTCTCATAAGGTATCAGTTCGCCTTCTTCTGTCAAGTCAAAGAAACAGCGTATCCCAAACTGTATCATTCGAGTTAATTTATTTTTTGCGGTTTCGCCGTTTTTATCTCCCGGATATTCCCCCGCCCACAGGTGCTTCGACACTCTGTAAGACTGATTCAGCGGACGCTGGATACCGGACTCCGATTGAGTTGATTTGGAAGAAGATAATATTTTTTGTAACCAATTCATATTCATTGTCTCTGTTCTATTTAATAGGGATACCATTATCTTATTTACGCCTTAATTTCAGGAATACATCACGTATTTTTTCATATATACATTTTTTATCTTCTTTAATTTCTTGATGTGCTGTTTTATCTAATTCCGTCAAACAATTTCTGCATGTCTCTCGAAAATTCTCGTCATAGTTTAATTCTTGTAATTGCCTATAATCCTCTAATTGGCTATCAGTCAGTTCATCCAAATGGTCATGGAGATACCAATATACTTGCTGATACCGATACCATTTAGAAAAATGGAAGCCTCCAATTGTATTCAACCAAAGAGGAGTGTCTTTGTTAAAATGTCCGATCTCATCACATACCGCATTGAATTCCCTCAGAATCTCTCTAAACTCATCTGCAAAATCCATGCCGGATCTGCGCTTTTCGACAAAATCCTTCATCCATTGGATTGCTTTTTCCTCAATGGGTGTATAGGGTGTCTTGCGATTGCCCCCAGTTTACCAAACAAGTCAGATAAATATTCGTAGCCCATATCTATGGTTGTGTTAATTTATATATGCCTCATTGGAACAGAGAGCCAATGTGTTGGCAACAGAATCGAAATAATCAATTAACATCAATAATATGTCAATATAATTATTGTCCCAAATAGATTTCTTTCAATCCTAATTTGGAGTACATGTCGTCTGCAAATCGAACGAAGCTCATAGTTGTCATACGACGATATCCATCCCTGATGTCTAAGATTCCATATATATCCTTTTCAGGATGCCCTTTACCCGAACATTCATAAGAGACTGTAGAATTGGGAATCGTAAACTTTGCATTGAAAGTAATGGAAATACCTACTAAATATTTTAGTGGAACATTATTAGTGCTATATGTCCAAAGATGCGGATATGTCACCCCCCAAAAAACATCCTCTTGGCTCTTAATCACATAACTGAAATCAACCTTAGGGCAATACACCTTATGACCATTAATCTCTTCATATTCACTTCCACTCGTTCTAACACTCACAAACCCCGGCGAGAAAACGCTATCCAAACTGCTTTGCAACCCTTCTCCCAAAATAGACTCCAGAGAGGTCTGATCACTTGCAGAGAAATTTTCTCTAATAGATACCACATTTCCTTTAATCGGCAAAATCCCAAAAGACTCTTCCTCCAGCATATCACGCACAGATTGGCTATATTCGGAATAATCTTTGAGCCGTATTGTTGAAGTTGTGGACATAATCATTGTATTGATGCGATTGGTCTTCATATACTCTAACATTTCATTAAAATATACGGTAGCTTTTGTCGTTTTTTTGACTTTGGGTCGAGAATGATACTTGTCTATTTCACTATCCCAAATACTATCACACAACTTATTAACTTCCTCTGCATGAGCGCCATTCGGAAAATTATCCAAATAGGTCATAATATCAGTCATTTGAGCACCATTGCCACGTATTTTTTTATGAACAAAACTCTCAAACAACCGTTTGACTTCAGAGAAATGCTCGCCATTGGGATATTTATGAAGATAATCATAAAAATCCGTATCCTCATCAGCATTCAGTTTAACATCTCGAAACTCCACATCTTCAATATACTCCCCATCGGGGAAGTTGAAAAGATAAGACTCTACTGCTTCTCTTTCTTCCGCAATAGAGGAAGCTTTCTCTACAGCACGATAAGCGCGCTTATCACGATTGGAAGGAAGATTGTATATTTTTATACCTGCTACAATTGCCAGAAATATGCCCAATACAACGAGACAAGATATTGCTGAGGATTTACTGCCGGATGTTGCAGAAGCAGCACCGGACTTTTTCTCATCACCCACCAGATCAATCTCTTGGAGCAACAGCTCCGGATTCATCTTTTTATAGACTACGTTTTTGCCCTCCAAAGCGCCCAGGATTTGGCTCTGCTGATCCTGTTCTTCAGGTTTAGAATTCGCAACATCTGGCATTTGCTGTATCACTTTCTTTTCTTCTTCTGTAGCAAAATCCAAGGCCTGAAGAATTGTTAACACATGATGCTGCTCTTTCACTTTATCTGCATCAAAATCAGGCTGGCGAGTCTCTAAAATCGTCCAGCAAAAGGCATACAATCGTGCCTGAAAACGAGCTTTTGTAAATTTGGACATAGCAACTATAATTTAATTAATAAGCACTTTGCAGTTCCTCTTCCAAACGTCTAATACGTTCTCTCTGATCGGCAATCATCGAAGGATATTGTGCAGCCGCTGTATAACTTGTGCACTCTTGATATTGCCGTTCCATATCGTCCAACAACCGATAGGCCTTATCCAAGTCCATCTGAATTTCATAGGCAGAACGTCCGGAAGGGGAAGTAGAACCACCGGGGGGCAAGCTATTTCCTCCGCCATAAACAGCGTCATAAGCTTGCTGTTGCATATTTCGGAGATTAGCGGCTTGTTCTTCAGTGCATCTGCCAGAACCATTACACCCGGCGCATGTCTGGCGCGGAGCCATCACATCACCGGGAATAAACTCAAACACTCCGGTTCCATTACACATTGGGCAAACGACATATCGTTCCGAATGTGAGTTATGGAAATGAGTTTCCTCCAGTTCCTGTTCATCAGTATCCCATTCCAATTCACTCTCCTCATCTTCATAGTCTTCGACGACATCATCTGTCTCATAATAATTAGACGAACCTCCCGAAGAAGAATCCGAACAGGAAAAGATAATTAAAGCAAATGCAAATAAAAAGAAAAGTTTCTTCATACTTAGCAAATAATTAAACTTATTACATGCTATAATTATAGTGTCCTTCCGAGTCGCTATAGAACCAAGCTGTACCTGCAATTTTTATACGGTAGACATCATTTTTTTCTTGCTTCAGTGCCTTCTTCAAAGTTTCCGGCACATTCCCATAAAATTTATATCCATTCTCATAACATGCGACAATAGCATCAGAAGTAACACATGCTGCCCATAAAGCGCCATGATTATCCATACCATCTTTTAGCCAATCCGAAATCCAACCCTCTGATGCGGTAAAATATTCCCTGCTGATTATAATCCAATCTCCACCATCATTAAACGTAACAGAAGTAACGACATCTTTGCGATTATTATACTCATATAACTCTTCTTCTAAACTTTCAGGAATGCCACTCCAACGGAATCCGTTATCACCATAAAGAACAAGCCAATTTCCATTTTCAGTAATTTGCACATCATCAATTAGTTCATTTTTTTCATTAAGTTCATTAAGAGCTTTAGATAATCCACTTGGCAAACCGGTTCCAGCCCACCCATTACGACCATATAATGCGAGATCCCCGTTGTGTTTTGTTATTGCCACATTCTTGCATTCTCCCCAAGAAGCAATTTTATTTCTAATAAATTCACGGGAAGTTTGAGCATTCACATCAATTCCTATTAAACAAACAATGGTTAATAGGATAAGAAATAATTTATGGTTTTTCATTGTTATTAAAAATTAAAAGATTAACAAAATAAAAATTACTCGTGAGCAATAACTAAGCCATAATGGCCTACATCATAGCCGGATTCAAATTGATAAGCAGTTATCTCTATTTTATACTCTTCTGTATATGAAGGAACAACAGTAACAGCTGCTACTTCTGAAGAATCATTATCCTTCTCTACCAGAGTCCACCCTCCTTTCTCTTTCCGATAGACTCTTACATCAATATCTTTGAAACGGTCATCCCCAAAAGCCAAAATAAGATATGTCCAACCTTTACTCAAGGTACGAATCGTGGTTTTTGTGTTACGCAATATATCAAATTCCATGCGAACAACTTCAAGGTCGTGATCATCTTCAATTAAATCTAAAACTTGTGTTGCTTTAGTCATAATTGGTTTCATAGACGCTGATGGATCAGTTGCATGTGCTCCCACAACAATCAGAAGTAGAGCAACAATAGAGGAAATTTTTTTCATAAAATTAAAATTTTTATACCCATTGGCAAAGTTAAAATAGCGCATGTCTTAACTCGTCCAATCGGTTTATTGTTAATAAAAATGATATATAGTAGGATATCTAATGCGCTAATTTTACTAGTTTCCCTAGTTAATAATCCTACTTTTAATAATATACAGAACTATGACATATATTAAATATTAGTTTACTTTTTCTAAATATTTCAAAGGAATCCAACCGCCATAATTTGTTAATCCATACCCATCTTCTTTCAAATAAATGATCACTTCTGTCCCTTTTAATGGGAACAAGCAATCCGACTGACTATACTTTCCCCCACATTTATTATATATATATTGTTCTTTATATTTAGTCCTATATTTTTGCGGTAACTGTGCTTTTAAATCTGCAATATTTTTATCTTTTTCTTCTACAAGCTTCTCCTTGTTTATTAAATCCTTTTCAAATTTACGTAAACTATCAGTTTTCAATTTATTAATTGCTTTTAAATTTACAATCGTTTTATTAGCCTCTGATAATTCTTTTTGCGTAGATAGTAACACATAAGTTGTATCCTCCAATCTTTTGCTTGTTGATTTCAATGAATCATTTAAACTATCAATATTAACATTTAACTTACCTATAGCAATATTTTGATTGTTGTTATGAATAAAGAATACGATAGAACCAAAAAAGATTATAAACAATAAGGATATAACCCATTTATATTTATTTTTTTGTTTTTTCAACTCCAATATAATCTTGTCTCGTTGTATCACAGTATTTTGAAGTTTTTCAATTTCTTTGTATAGCCGAGATAACTTACTCGCGATATCACGAGACTCTGCGTTCTCGAAATTTTCATCCTTAAAAATATAAACAAAAGGAAATGTAGAGATTGCTTCAACAATCTTGTCTTGTGGAGTTCCATACTTGAAGAATTTCGTTTCTGAAGTACTTATCGAATAATCTAATGGTGGTAAAGAATCATTATTTCTTGCCAAAAATGAATCTAACTCATTTTTTAAATATGCAGAGATGTGTGCAAATTCCGATTTTGCATTATATAATTTACCAATGCTTGCAACGATATTTCCCTTATTAGTATATTCCAACAGGTGCCCCCTTGAAGCAATTGTGGTAATTGCACCCTCGAAAATGGAAAACAATCCCTCAACATTGCGAATGAACCTATTGTTAAGAGCATAGCAAATACCTAAATATCTCTTATTAGAAGACTCGGAATTATCAAGCCTTCTAACATACACATAGTACATTAACGTATCGTCTCGATGTATCACCAGTTGGCTATTAGCTTTAGCCCTATTGACAATAGAACGAAACAATGTCTGGGAATCATCTTCAATGTATTGTGTATAGCCTTCACCAAAATCTCCAAACAGATATACTTCTACGTTCATATTTTACCAAGGCGTTATATTCAATGTTTTGGCAGCGTTATCCACTTCCACTTTGCGTGCTATTTGGTTGAAAACTTCTCTTCCTATCAATACAGGTGCCTCTTGATTTAGAGAAACCAATGCAATAACATTTTTAATCTCAAAATCAGCTATCTTTAATGAATGAAGCTGCACAACACCGTTTCCGACGATACTACCATCTGCAATACTTGAATAGCTTGTACCGATAATATCTTCTGCTGAAAATTGCCCCTGTTTGGCTAAGGTTTGTAGTTCCAAAAGGGACATACTAACAGATCCATTAAATCCTGTATCATAAAGCATATCCATAGACACGCCATTCATTTTAACAGGAATCCAAACTTGATTATTATTCCTATCTTCAAATGGAATTTGAATTGTGTTGCTATGTCTTTTTAGTGTTACCGGTGCTTGTTCAGATTTCGTATTACAAGAAGTGATACACAAAGAACCCAACATCAAATAGAATAACATTCTACATATTATATTAGCTTTCATTTTAATTAGAATTTTTTAAGTTAATAAAAATTAATGGTGTCTGAAGATTGCTCTATAATAGTGTCTTGTATCAAGGTATCGTCTAAAACATTATCATTAATATTGATTTCTCTATAAGGGACCACATGCCACCTATAAAGAAGAACAAGCAGCAAAATAAGAATAACAGTATTAAGAACTTCAACCACAGGGGCAAGTTGTGAACATAGGTGCAAAAATTGTCCTGGCAAACAGCGAAAGAACTTTCCAAGAGATTTTTTTTCTTTTGCTACTCCATTTATCTCTAAAGACCTATCATCATCTGAATCTGTTTCATCACTATGGCCATCATTTGGTATGAACTTTTGCTCTTTTTTGAGCGGATCTTCCAAACTTTTTATTTTCTTATTCAAGTTCTTTATTTGACCCAACAGCTCCTTATTAGAGCTTTGCTCATTATTGAGCTGCTCATTCAAACTCTCTATTTTCCCATTCAATTCCTTTTTTTGATCCAACAACTTCTTATTAGAACTTTGCTCATTATTGAGTTGCTTTTTTAAATCTTCAGCACTATCGTTTAACTTCCTGATTTTACTTTTGTAGTCTTCTATTTCCTTTTGATACTCTTTACGAGCTTCTTCTTTTACAGAGTCAATTTGGCTTGTCAGTTCAGCATTTTTATTTTCCAACTTTTTCTGTATAAGATTGAGTTCTTTGTTCACTTCTTTAGAATCTTCGGCCTCGGATTGCCAACGATTTTTTTCTTTCAACACTTCTGCCTTTTGAGTTTCAAGTGCCACTATTTTTTGTTGCAGCTCTTGTGGAAGTCTGTCTTTATTCATAATAGATGGTGATACCAATACTCGATGAGCAAGGCAATCAGATATAAATTGCGGACTATCAACATCAACTATTGAATATAATTTAATCCGTGCTGAGATAGTATCTTTTTTGCTTTCTATTGTTTCCAAACCATTAGAAATATACTTCTCAATATTCTGCTGAATGACATTTGTTATCTGTACAAGTACATTCTCCTTTTCTTGGAATTGTGCTACGAGGAAACGCTCTTGATCACCATATTTCTCTATGAGATTATTCAAACAAAGTTGTTTATAGATAGTATCTAACAATTCATAAAGAATTGCCACGTGTGTGCAGTATTGTTTTTCAAAGCACACTGTTATTGCAAAATAGGCATTTGGGCGATTGCCTTTTTCTACTACATTGCGACGATGAATGTAGGAATAATAGGCGTTTTGATGCCACATATCCACTTGTAGGACAGCGTTCATATCCTCCCCTATCTTGGAATCAAGAAAAGGATTGAGGTAGAACTCGTCATCTGGTGCAGGAGACTTGCACCAGATGTCTTGTCCTTGTGGTCGTCCATGAATATATACTCGTACCATAGTTTAACCTCTTATGCAGTCTATGATTGTTTCCCATAGTTTTGCAGGATAGGCATCGTGACTTATGTCATAATGACCAAGTTCACCTTGTGTTGCCCTACCATATACGCCTGTGCTAAATGGAACAAACTTACAAATGTATTTATCATGAAAAGGATTTACACCTGTATATTCAAAAATACGGAACAGTCCATCATACTCGTTGTTGCACTCGTTCATTGCATTTTGTACATGCACTTGTCCTGCCCCCGTAACGAATGGCGTTTTATCAACCTTATTGTATAAGATAATACTCTTATCTTTCTTAAGATTGAAGAACTGCCCTTTGCAATAGGCTATTCGTTGAACATATTCTTCACGATCGGCTTGATTAACATCCCAGTTAGGTTCTGTTAAGAATATCCACACCTTCTTATTATTACCATTGAATATGCCAGTCATATATGAAGGGAATGGGTTCTGCGCTCTGTCAGTCCCTTTAGAGGGAAAGTAATCTTCACCAGCACCCTCAAGAATCTGGCATATCAGTTTACCCTTGCTATCGCACACGCGGACAAATAGAAAGTCATTACGACCAGTACCAGATAAGGCGGTTGTTGTTCCGAGCATTTGATTAAACTTTGCAGAGTTTTCTGCGTACTCCCAAACATCCTTTGTCGTTACAAAACGTTGGTCAACCGAAACTGAATACCCCTTCTTTGCACGCAGGTAGCGGGCAAGGCGTACAAGTGTCATAGTTTTGCCACTGCTTGGCGCACCGAACAAAAGGATAATAGGTGCTTTAGTGTCTGATACTTTGACCGTAATTTTATTAGGGTCGGTTGGTGTGCGAGGTTGGTCTGGTTGCTCTGTAACCTCTGTTGGTTCTACAGTTACATCGGTTGTTACTTCGGGTGTTTCGGTAATGATTGGTTCGTTATCCAATCCGTCAAATTTGGTTGCCATATTGATTTATATTTAATTTGTTATTAGAAATCGTATTCCTTTTTGAAAGCCAAATCAAAACTGATAAAGCCAAGAACATCAAGAAGAATTGAGAGTATAATCCAAAAAATGAAAATAAAAGGTATTTTACCCAAGAAGAAATCACCCATCACTTTGTATGGATGCAAAAAACGAGAGGTGCGTGTTTCCAAATTTGTAGCAGTGTACAAATTCTCATCATCAAGAGTTTTGAAATAAACAAAGTCATTGTTTACATTTATCTTGGAGTAGGCAAGACTAAGTACACTTTCTATCTGCTTGATGATGGGTTCTGCACTTGGATATGAGATTTTACCTGCTTGAATAATAGAATCTACGACTTCATGCATTGTTTTTAAGTTTTCCAAATCTTCTGCCGCAATTTTATTTGCTATTTCTTGTTTGATTTTGAACTCTTTATCTGCAATAAGATTGAGTCGATAGTTCAACGAACGAGATGCGATATCAATCTCCTGCTGTGTTTCTTTAAAATTATGCGTAGTATTAGGGCGATACATGAGATAATCTCCATATTTACTTAATTTTGCATTGATATTATCAATATAATGTAAAGAGTATTTGTCGATATTTTGCAGGGAAGTTTTCTTTCCTGTCCCAGAGGCTTCATTTTTGAAGTCTAATAATAAATCTTGGCATTCATTGCGTAGTGCATAGAATTGAGCGGAATCAGTCTTTGAAAGATTGTCCCTTCTTGCTAACTGGGTAATGTAATCCTCTGTGGTAGTTAAATCTTGAGTAATTTGATTTTTAATCTGTAACTTATAGAAGAAAGTATGTGCATTCGTCGGCAATGAGATAATTACCCATGTTAAAAGAAGTAATGCAATGCCGCCCCATAACTTTGCTTTTGGATGTTCAATACTGCCATCGTTGTGGACTGCATCCATTATCATCTTGAATGCATAAGATGAAAACACAAAGAAAACGATAGTCATTGCCCATATAACATACCATGGCAATGGTATGATAAGCATAAATGAAGATGCTGTAGCCCAGCATGAAAGACCTGCTACCACCAAAAAGGCGATAAACCATAAAACTTTTTTGTTCATTTTAATATTAATAAAAGTTTGTTTTGCCTACTCTATTATGGATTTTCGGCAATCTCCTATTAATTAAATACTTTTATTGTCAAAATTGGTGATACCATCTTTCCCCTTCTTTATCCTCATAATGAAGACGATGCTCATCGTCATCATAATATGCATCATAAATACCATTCTCAGTACTATATACTTCATATCCATTTGCATTCAATATAAGCCATCGTGTGCCCTTTTTCACCACAAAACACCTTATCGGAGAATCGATTCCTTCAATTTCCTTCATATCATCTTCTGTTACATGACAATATCCATCTTCTTTATCTACGATTATTAAATCCCAAAGGTCATGCTTTTCTGCTATAATACAATCAGCTGTTTCCGTCTCTCCTAAATACTCATAATCTTCGTAAGTCCCGGATAGTCTCGAAGATCCCTGAATAATGTATTCTTCCGAAAATGGGTGCTGTAGAATTTCAGCATATCCGTATCTTGCTTCTTCAATGAACTCCTCGTTATCAATTACATCCCCGTCATAGTTTAACACATAAACATAACTATCTGTTTCCAAGTAGATTACATCATCTTTAAACTCAACTTTGCCATGATAATTTAAAATCTTAGTTCCCCATACATTGTAAAGGTATCCATCTGATTTTAAAACTGCACCTCTATACGTACTGTCTTCAAACTTTGCTCCCAGTAAAATTGAATGGCAAAGACCACTTAAGAACAAAGATACAAAGACAATAAAAAATGCAGGTTTTATGTCATTTTTTCTTCGCCTAATCAGTCCTACAATTATGACAAAAAAAGACACGATTGCTATTATTAGAGGCAACACAAATGGAGGCCAACCAATTATATAAGCCACTATACAAGAAGAACTATAGCCAATAGCAATTATCCAAAGAGTACAGACCAGAGTTAGAAGAATATTTTTCCACATAGTATTAATTTAATTGTTGTTATAGATATTCCATATCCAATTAGCAATGATGATCAAAGCGACAATTATTGTTGTTGCCCAAGGCCATCTGCTTTTCATTACCCGGTGCAAGCTGTCTGTGCCTCGATAGCAGTCAACAAACAACCACACCGGAGCAATGAGAGCAAATATGATAAGCAATACTGATAAAGGATTGATGCATATTGCTTCTATTATATTACCTTGCAATAGTGCGAACAAAACTCTTTGTCCGCCACACCCCGGACACGGAATACCGGTTATCAGTTTGAATGGACAATACACCGGAAATCCAAAGTAATGCATCACAAGGATGAATAGAAGCAATATTACCTCTATGGTTATTAACTTATATAGAGGTGCATATCTTTTCATCAAAACAAAGTAATGCCTTGTTGCATCAAGGTTTCACATAACTTTTTATAATTGTAGGCTTTTGTAGCATCCTGAGCATTAATCATATCAATGATCCACCAGATATATGCACCACCACAAGTCAACAATTTGAGAACCCCCATACCGGCTTCACCCAACATGAACCGATCAATACCCAAAGTACCTAATAAAATCGATACTATAAGTACAGTAGATGGCTCTTTGTACTCCACGCTTTGCAAATAGATAAGCTTGTTATCATCAAACTTAGTTAAAGCATCCTTGATGAGAGGTAATTTGTTAGCAGGTAACATCTTGGCATTCTGCGCAAGATACAAATCAATTTTACTTTGTTCCATAAGAATGAGATTATTATTTAGTTTGCCTACTCTTTATCGGATTTTCGGCTTTCTCCTATATATATTTTTTGTTTTTGGTTGATATTTTCTGTGATCTATGCACTAATCTGTGCTCTAAGCTGTGCACTATGATAATACGCACAAAAAAGCGTAGACTTTTGCTGTCTACGCTTCAAGGTATTCGCTCTGCCCTACTCCAAAAAAGGCTAACGAAAGTCCACATTGTATATAACGGCGCCTTT
>ODAI013135376.1_pt1 | contig 21454 bp, 11 predicted proteins | sample 1539321 | NCBI WGS metagenome assembly ODAI01 (sample SAMN02144231, study PRJEB22623) | gut metagenome | biome: sheep rumen | host: Ovis aries | place: New Zealand | reverse complement strand
GCCAAGGCTTCGTGTGGCGAGCCACATGTTTTTGGATGTGTAGCTCAGTTGGTTAGAGCGCTTCGTTCACATCGAAGAGGTCGTTGGTTCGAGTCCAATCTCATCCACCAGTTAAAAAAAACCGCCCAAATGGACGGTTATTTTATTTGTTATATTCGCAAAGTAATTTTGAAAACATTAAATGGTCCATAAATGTTCCGTCTGGCATACGATTGGATTGTCTGTCTATGCCGTCCAGATGATAACCGCCGGATTCAATAGATTTTTTTGATGCCAAATTCCCAGCCATTGTTTGTCGGCATATGCGATTTACATGTAATTTGTTAAATGCCAAATCTTCCAATTTGTTATGAATTTCTGTGTTAAAACCTTTGCCCCATGCAGATTTTATAAACCAAACAGACGCACACTGTAAAGTGCGTGATTCAGCCCAGAAATGAATACGCATATAACCGATAAATTTATTGTTGTTAAAAATGTAATATGTGCAACCGTTTTTAGATTCATAATCCAATTTCATACGTTCCATTGTTTCTTCGACAGATTCCGTCAAATGCGATTTATGTGATACGGAATACCACATATACTTAAAATCGTCTGGATTTTCGTTTTTCAAAACGTCCCATATAATTTTTGCGTTTTCGGGTGTTGGTGCCAAGATTCGCATTTCCAAACGCTCGGTTTTGATATTTTGTTTAAAAATTTCAAAAAACTTTTCCATATATGTCATTTTATTTGCCTTTGTGATTATTTTTGGTTGGTTTGTATGTGCCATAATTTACTGTATTCACCATTTTTACGCAATAATTGGTTATGCGTACCTGTTTCAATAATTTTGCCGTTTTTGATTACAACAATTCTGTCCATATTTTTGAGTGTTGATAACCTGTGTGCGATTACCAATGTGGTTTTTCCGGACATTGCCCTTTGTAGTGATTTTTGTATCAACATTTCGTTTTTAGAATCCAGGGCAGATGTGGCCTCGTCCAATACTAATATTGGTGCATTTTTTAACAGTGCGCGTGCAATTGATACGCGTTGTCTTTGACCACCTGATAATTTTATACCGTTGTTTCCAACCAAAGTGTTATACCCCATTGGTAATTTGGAAATGAATTCATGAATATTTGCTTTCTTTGCTGCCTCTATAACTTCTGCGCGTGTGGCGCGTGGTTTTGCATACCTGATATTTTCCAAGATTGTACGGTTGAATAATGTTGCCTCTTGTGGAACAAAAGATATGTTTTTGCGTAAAGAATCTTGGGTCACATCGCGAATATCTGTGTTATTTATCAAAATCTTGCCATCTTGGACATCATACATACGCAATAACAGATAACATATTGTTGTTTTTCCTGCGCCAGACAGACCAACAATACCAACCTTTTCGGCTTTTTTTATCGTTAAATTAAAGTTTTTGAAAAGTGTATTTTTGCCATAGCTGAAATTGACATTTTTAAAATCTATTTCTGCAGTTTTGACGGATAAATTTTTAGCGTTTTCTTTATCTTTTACGATTTTTTCAACAACAAGATTTTCGTATGCCTTTTTAACCGTTGCTGATGTTTTTGTGTATGATTGTAATGTAGAATTAACCCGGTTAAATGCATTATTTATTGAACCAATAGAACTCATAACAAAGACAGCATTTGGGATACTTAATTCATTATTGAATATTAAAATAAAACAGAAAAATAACATGCCTAATTGTGTTATGCGCCACAATATTGTTGTAGGAACCCATTGGCAACGGGATAGAAAATAAGAATGTCCAGCAAGTTTAATAAGATTTTGGCGACCATTATAAATGTATTTATTTTCATATTCTGTATTTGCAAAATATTTTGCTGTTAATGCATTATTCAAACTATCACTACGAAGCCCCATGTATTTAGAATCTTCATCTCGTAATAATTTACTATTTTTAATAATTTTTCTTTGTATCATCCATTCCCAAACAACCTTTATTATACCATAGATTCCAAGTCCGGCTAATAACCACACGTTTATCGTGGCCATGGTGCCAATCAAAAATACAAATCCTAACACCGCCCCCAGAATGTGACTATAAAAAACTTCGGTCAATTCATTTAGATTTCCAGAAACCGCTTGGGCATCACTGCCTATTCTGCCAGCAGGACGATCTATGAAAAAAGAAATATCATTTTCATATATACGCTTATATAAAATATATATTTTATAACGATTAAAAATTTGTTGTTTGCGTTCTCTTATTATTGAACGTATAAATTGTATCAATATATCAAAGGCATATAATGCAGCCATGTATAAGAAAATCTGTCCAATTAAGGCCCAATTTGTAGATGCTGCATTTTCAAAAATTTGCATCATCCATTTTGATGTTAATGGTCCAAAAACCATTTGAAAAATAGTTATGGTAATTCCTATGAAAAACAGTGATCCAAAATACCATGGAAAATGTTTTATGACCAACCAGTAAAAACCTTGATATGTTTTTGGAAAATTGTCTTGTTGCATTATGATATTATCCTTTTGTTATGTGAATTATATCATAAATGGCAATATGGTGTAAATGGTTTTATCTATCGCAATCCTTTGGCGCGACAACATGCGTCGGCGGCAGATTGCCAACTGGAATATGTGTCACGTGTATTGCGCAAATCACGCCATGCGTCCCAATTCGCACAATCGCCGGCATCGTTGCATTTTACATATCTGCGCAAAGAACATGTTTGACTTGAAATTTGACCCGTTGGGGTTGTGCATTTTACGACAATGTTTTGATTGCGTGCATCGCCAGTTCCATATTCGTTTGATGTGGATATTTGATATGCGTTTGCGGTGTTCGCGCATATTATAATTGCAAATAATGTAAATAGTTTTTTCAATATTGTCCCCTATCCTGATGTTTTCATTATACAACAATTTTACATTTAAAATCAACAGGCTTTATTTCATTGAATCTGTTTGGTTTTCTGTATCAGGTGTTTTTTCGACAATTTCTGGGTTGATATTATTTATATCATGCGTTGTCCATGGAACATTGTTCATGAATAAATAATACAGTTCTTCGTCAGGTGTCCCAGGTGCGCGTATGATTGGACGGACAACAAATATATCAACATCACATGCCGCATTGTCATATTCGTCTTGGACTTCGACCAAATCTTGATGAAATTTTTCAGCAAAACTCATGGTTTGTAAAAATGCAGCATCATCGTCAGCTGGGTTTGTGGAACTGCCCGCCCAAAATAGCCACATACCATGATTAACCTCGTTTTCATAGTCTGGTAAATTGTCGGCACCCAATAACAAAAACGGTTTCATGTCGATATTATTTGTAAATTTACCAGTTGATAAATCTGTGTAATCATACATGTCGCCTGCGATTTTTATAACCATTTGTAAAGTTGTTAATCCGGCGACAACTTTACTGAGTGCGGTTATATTTTTTAACGTGCTGTGAAACAACCAATCATTGATGCGCGCGTTTAATCCTGTGGTGTTTGCGCGAACGGTTTTAATTGCCTTTTCCATATTTTTCATACTTTTTGAACCGGCACGTAAATTTTTTGCCGAACGCCATGCGCGAACAGGTAATAATCCGCGATTTGATTGAAAAGCAACTTTGCCTTGGCGCATTAAATATGTTGTATGGGCAATATCACGACGCGCCTGGGATAATTCTTGATATTCTTTGACATCGGTGGTTTTTTCCAGTGCGTTTAATTCGTTGATGTGAGTTTGTTTTAAATCGTCCAGGTTTTTTGCGTATGTTTTCTTTAATTCTGCTATTTCTTGTTCTAATCTTTGTATTTCTTGTTGGGTTTTATTTGTGTTTTTGGCATCTTGCAATGTTTGTTCGGTTTTTAATATTTTTTCAGCGGTATCTGTTGCGGTCCTAGATGCATTGGCCTGTTTGGTTGCAATTTCTAATTCTTGGGTTGTTGCACGAATTGCGCGATTGTTTGCTTTGCCAGATTTTAATGCATCTAATTCGCTATTTAATTTTTTGACAGTTTGAATATTTGTTTTATTCAGGTTTGCGATTGTGTGATATGAATCTTCAATTTTATCAGCGGCCTTGATAGCCTTGTCTATATCGGTGATTTTGTCGGTTGTTTTGGTCCATTTGGCAACGTTTTTAGATGTTCTTAACGCACGCATGGCCTTTTGCGCCTTGGCGAAAGATTTTACACCACGTGTTGCGGTTAATGTTCCTTTGACTGCGGAAAATCCACCCCATGTGACAACGGTTAAAACAATGTCAGCGGCAATTTCTGCGCCGCTAATCCATTGCAGGTTGCCGTCACCCATAACATAGTAATCATTATTTTTTGCGATTTTAGATTGTTCTTTTTCTGCATCTGTTTTGGGTTCGTATTTTGGTGTCTCGGCGCCAACCGTTCGTGCAGTTGCACGATTTATCATATCTGTATCTTCGGCAGAGGCAGTTTTTGATGTGCAGTTTGCTTTTTGTGGCCATGTGTTATGGTCACGTGGATAAAAGTTTTTGATATTTTGTTCAATATATTTTAAAGATAAAACATTTGTTTTATCTGGTTTTATAAATTCGTCCAATGTGCCATGTTCGGCAACCAGTATTCCGTACCATGACGGATCAACATTTGTCCAAACTATACCGTTTTCAATATCACGTAAAATGTCAGGGTTTGCAATATCTGGGGATATTTTTGGTTTGTTTGCGGCAATTAATTTTTGTTTTAACATGCCCTTGTGGGTTTCGTAATTTATTTTGATTGTGCGGCCTGTTGGAAATGTGTGTTGGACTTGGTCAAAAATAATAACATCGGTGTCGGCCAGACTTTGAATTTCTGGGCATTTTAAAACAGATTCAATTATGCGGGGTTGATTAAATGTTAAATGTGCCCATGTGTTTATTTCTGTTGTGTCTGCTTCGTCTGGGCTTTCTATACCGGAACCTGTTGCCGCAAGTGCGGATTCATAAATTCGTGTTGCGCATGGTGTGCCGGTGGTGTTGCGTGTTAATAAATCATCAATAGAATATGTCCCATCGTTTTCCGCAAATGCAGTTGAACAAAAAAATAACAGAAATAAAAATATGCGTGCGGGTGTCATGCTTTTATTTTATGGTTGAACATGTGTTTTGCAGAGCATTTAAATATTGTGTTGTTGTGTTCATGTGCGGCGCTGAATCTTGTAATGAATTATTACATTCGCCGTTTTTATCGCCGTATGTAATTCTGTTGTTATCGTCAATGCAAACATACGCGACACATTTTATATTATATTGATTTATCGCATTATCACCTTGGACGGAACGTAAAGGAATTTTTTTAGTGTCTGTTATAATGCTGTCAGTTTTATTTACAAATACCGCAATTTTATTTGGTCCGGCCTTGGTCCATGTGTTTTGATTTGTTGAACAATCGGGTATATTGCTATTGTTTTTCCAATTGTCATTTCCAGGCAACCAACTGCCCGCCCAACCTCTATCAGCCTTAAAACAACGATTAAGGTATTTCGTTCCATTGTATATAGATTGACCGGCAATACAAACATAATCAGTATGTCCAATATCGGTGCAGGCACCGCCATCGGTTTTGTATCCTTGGGTATAATCACTGTCCCAACGGTTGCGCCCAGGCACCAATACCCAATCGTCATTATCGGTTGCAATGTCGTATCTTAATTTACAATTGCCCTTGTCCATATACCCCAAGTTGTTTATTGTGGCATCTGGAATATTTAATGCGTCCAATGTTATTGCGGCAATGCACGTCTGGTTAAAACCAAAAATCAAACAGAAAATAGATAATAATACTTTTTTCATTGTTGGTTATAATCCCGTCTTGTTTTTGTATTCTTGTATTTTTTCATTTATCCAGTTTTGACGTTTTGTATCATCTTTGTTGCACAAATCTTTCATATTCATAGCACGCAAATAATCAGCGTTTTGTGTGCAAAGGCATGGCGATAACAATGCGCGTTTCCATGCGTTTTCCAACGCGGTTGCGGTTTGTTTTAAACTTTCGTGATTTTCGCTTGATGGGTTTGTTGTGTATTTTTGACGCGCGTTAAACCAATTTGTTTCGGCGGCGCGTTCTGCATCACCGATTTGAGATATACAATTATAAACCGCCTGACAATTATTGCCGTCAAATGTTTTACCGGGTGTGGTGCCGGCAGTTTTTTCTTCGCGAATAATATTTAATGGTGTATATGCGGATTTATCCATATATTCAGCCAAATTATCGCGTTGTAAATTTGTATATTCTGTGATAGATAAATCGCGCAATGTGGTTGGAAAATCGGCATCATTAACCGTTGTGTCAATTGGGTTGAGGTTTTGTAAAGATTTTAATTCTGCGGCACGTGCGGCATATGTATTTGTGTTTGTATTATTTTGTTTTGATGGCGCGGTTGGAAAAGAACTGATGTTTTGAACCGATGCAGAATTCAACGCATTTTTTTGATATTTTTCATAAATAGTATCAATATATCCGGCACAACTGGACGCGTAATTATGCCCCGGCAGAGATGATAATTGAACCATGATTTTTGGACGGACATCAGCCAAAGTTGTTGTTTTACAATAGTTATTTTGAAAACAAACATTTTCAACAATTGATTGCACTGTTCGCAAACAATCGTTTGGTGTTAAGGCAGGACCGGTTGCATAGACAATTCGTGGGGTTGTAATTTGTGCAGTTCCGTTATTATAAAACGGATTATTTGCATAATTTTGCACATTTTGAATCATGCCATATTGCGAAAAAGGTGTGGCCGCAGATGCCCCTGTCACAAAAAGTATTGTGGCAAGCATGTATATTTTCTGTGAAAATCTGCGTATAAAAAACATTCTCTTGTGCCCTGCTATCTGGGTTTATTATAACAAAAACAGAATTGTAATAAAAGACAAAAATCCGCCTGCAGAAAAGAACGGCGCAAAAGGTATATATTTTTGTTTATTTTGTCGCGCCCAAATTGTTCCAAATATACATGCAAAAATCAAAGCAATGGCCAATCCTGTGGTTCCCAACCATAACCCGCCAACACTGATTAATTTTATATCCCCCATGCCGATTGGACTGTATTGAGCGTTTTTTTTGTAATGTTCAAATATTAAGCCAATAATACAGGCCAATGTATAGCCTGTAATTGCGCCCAATACCGATTCGGCGGTTGTGCAAACCCAAGGGAAAAAGTGAATAATTATTAAACCAATCAATAATAATGGAAATAAATAGGCGTCTGGTATGATTCTGCGCCTGAAATCCGCCACAGATATACGCCAAACACAAAAACATGCCGCCAATAATAACATTATAAAAAAAGTGTAAAAAAACATGATTTCCCCCTTGCCTTTCGATTCGGAACTATGATACAATCATGATATCAATTAAAACAAGGATTTTATAAGATGGCTACAGGTTGGGACGATAATAAATTAAAAAAGTTAAAAGCTCTGTTGGGCAAAGGGTTATCAACATCTGAAATCGGCAAGCGTTTGGATATGAGTAAAAACGCTGTCGTTGGTAAATTAAATCGTTTGGGTTGGAATTTAAAGGCCACAACAGGAACAACAAAAAAAACAACTGGCAAGGCAACTGCGACAAAGACAACGGCAAAGAAATCAAAATTATCTGTTGCCAAGAAAATCGCACCTGTGAAACCTGTGGTTATGCCCAAGGCTACAAAAAAATCGGTCAAAGAAACACCTAAAAAGGTTGCTGCGACCAAGTCCAAGACGGCGGCGGACAGCAAGGCAATCAAAAAAAATGCCAAGGCAGCCGAACCAAAAACACCGGTTAAACGTTTGCCACGTGCATTGGATACATCGCGTCCGGGTAATGCGAATTTGGCTTTGCACCAACGGATTATTCAACATGCGTTGGAAATGGCGGCTTTGAAACCAAATCAATGTCGTTGGCCAATTGGTGATCCGGATTCCGAAGATTTTCATTTTTGCGGTGAAACTGTGTTTGTTGGAAAACCGTATTGTTATGAACATTGCCGTCAGGCATATCAATTTACCGCACCTAAAAAGAAATAAAAATTACATTTGGGGGATAAAATGCCAAGCGAGAAGAAACACACATCACTTTTGAAATCCAAAGATTATAATATAAAAGGCAATTTGTTGCGGGCTTTTTATGATGCTCAAAATAAATTGGTTTTTGTTTTGGATTCTACGATTGACAAAATAAAACCAAATGTTTTGTTGGTTATGGCGGCACGCGGAAATCGCAAATGGGACGATGTGTTGGTTAATGATTATAATGTCGATTTGGAAACTGTTCGCCCCAAGAAAGATAATAAATATCAAAAGTTAGATATCGAATATGATGGCTTGGTTGTTTATGATAATTTAATTCGCGCATACGATGATGGTGATAATATCAATCGGGCTTTGCGTGATTTGCATGATTTTCGCGAAATATCTGCACATCGTTCTGCAACAGAACGTTTGGCGGCGGCAACATCTGTGGCGGATAATGCGCGTGAAACAATTGAACGGACCGGTGATGTTATTATTGAATTACAGGCTAAAATAAAAGCGGTTCGTGCAAAAATTACAAATCTGCGGCGCGGTATTGGTCGCGAACCGACAAAACAATCGGCGGCAAAAATTTTACGTGCCGAGGCACAATTAGATGCTTTGACTGGAAAATTGGAACGCGCAAAAAAACGTTTGGAAAACGCGAATAAACGTTTGTTGGTTGCCACAGATGATATTGCTGCGGCCCAGGCTGTGTTGGATTTGGTATCCAATGTTGATGATAAAAAATTTAAAACTGTTGAATCTGCGGTGCCTGTTAAAAAAGAAAAAACAGAACCAACAGAAGAAGATTTGCCAGAAGATATTGATGATGATGCCGATGTGCAAGTTGATGATATCGCAGATGATTTAGACGATGATTTTGATAATACAATTGATGATGCTGATGCAGACAATGAAGATGTAAAACCTTTGTTTGATAAAGACCCAAATATCATTGATGAAAAGATTGCGTTTAAACCAATTAGTTTTGATGATATGGCGGTCAATTTTGATAATAATGCACAGCAGGATTTATCTGTCACATACGATAATGAAAACGATGACAGCACAGAAGAAAAAACTGGCGCTGTTCCAAAATATGAACCGGTTCAGGATACATTTGAAAAATCAAACGATAATTTGCCAGAAAAAAATACGATTTCATTGGAACCACCAAAACCTGTTGCAGATACGGTTGATGTGCCCACAGAAATTGATAATGCCGATGATGCCCAGTTAGATGAAATATTCGAAAGTTTAGACGAAGAAGATGATAATGTTGATATGGAACGTCACGATGCGGCACCATTAAATGTCACACCGGTACCAGAACAGTCAAATAATGAAATTGTGGCGCCAGCACCGGCGGACCAAAATGTTGCGCCAATAAATGTGACACCGGTTGTGGAATCACCTGTTGATGAATCTGCGTCAATTGTTGCACCGGTTGTAAAAAATGAAACAGAAAACTTAGTGCGCCCTGCGTCGCCCATTGTGGCAAACGCGCCTGTGGTAAATGCACCGGTTGTTGATGAACATAAACATAAACCAAGCATATTGTATTATGTGTTGTTATTGGTTTTGATTGCTTTGTCGGTATTTACATTATGGTTATATCAACGTTCTAATGTGTCGGCTGATGTTATGCCAACTGTGACGCCTGATGAAAATATTGTCACCCAGGCAGATAACAATACGGCGAACACTGATGCAGATGTTCCAACCACAAATGTTGTTGAAACGGCGACGGTTGCCGATGATTTGCAAGAAGATGATGAAAATCCGTTTGTTGCCAGTGGCGAAGTTATAAAATCCCAAGAAACATCGCGTATAGAAGAAATAGCAGAAAATTCATTAAACAAAATAGCCGAGGCCGCAGATATTCCTGTGCAAAACAACCAAGAAGATTCCGTTGCCATGGACGATAATCAAAATGTGGAACCTGCAACACCGACCGATGTTAATAAGCCTGAATATAAAGTGACGACTGATAAAGTTTTTACCGATGCGGAACCGACTGTGTCTGGGGGCTCTTTGTGTGATGGTGATGTTGCGCCTGATGCCAACGGTTGCTGTGCCGGGGAAACATATTCGGTTGTAAATGGTCAAAATGTATGTTGTCCGGATTCAGGTGGCGATTGTTTCCCGCCGTTATTTTAAAACGTTTTGTATAAATAAAAAAATGCCTAAACAAATTAGGCATTTTTTGTTTTTTGTTTATATTTATTTTTCAATTGCCTCTATGACAACAATCGCCGCCGAATAATCGGTTTGGTCGGTGATAGACAAATGAATCTGGGCGGTTTTGCCGTTGCATAATTCTTTTAATGCAGTTTTTGCCCCACCGTTCAATAATAATTCTGGTGCCCCGGAATCATTGTGAATCACAGAAACATCAGCAAAACTGATATTTTCACCAAAGCCTGTGTGTAATGCTTTCAGGCAAGCTTCGCGTGCGGCCCAAAAATTTGCCAAATGTTTTTCCGCGTTTGCATTGTCGTTATCTGCATATTCTAATTCGGTCTTGGTAAAAATACGTTGTTTTTTAAATGCAGACCAATCCAAGAAACGATTGCATTCAACCAAATCAATACCTATTCCAATAATCACTTTTTCCCCCTTGGTATAAATTTTACAAGGCTATATTGTATATTTTAAACGATTCGTGCAAGCATAATAATAAAGTTTTTTATATTAAATTTTGTGTATAAAAAATCCCGGAAAAATCCGGGATTTTGTTTTTTACCTGCATGTAAATTCTTCTGGGTAGATTGATAACTTTGCATCGTCGCATACGCAGGTATGACGAGATGATTCGTAATGCGCGCCATCTGGACAATAGTCGATGCATTCACCAGATTTTGTGTCAAAATATAATCCTTCGTCTTTACATGCGCATCCGCCTGCAGTCGCGTTGTATGGCGCAAACTCTGGACATATATAACATTTTTCATCGTTGATGTGCCAGAAATAATGGTTGTTTGTGGCACATGTTTCTTTGTTCGCATCTATACACTGCCCTTCACTTGCAGAGAACATGGAGCCCGGCTCACAATATATGCATGCCATTTGGGTTTTGTCAAAGTTCAAGTTTGTATCTTCGCATACACATTCTTGGGCGTTTTCGTTAAACGGTGCATTTTTTGGGCATTCAACACATGCTTGGTCTTTTGGTGACCATACCATTTTATTGTTGGCGCACTCGCTTTGGCCGGCGGCAACACATCTGCCTGTTGATGTGTTAAATGTTGCAGATTTGTCTTCGCATACGCAACGCGGCAATGATGAGTTATCCATTGATTCATCGTTAAAGTATGTACCCTCTGGACATTTATTGCATTTTGTGCCGTTCCAATATGTGTCGGGTTCTGCCAAGCATGCATTTTCATCACCCGCATCTACGCACATATACCGGTTTTCACCTTCGTCATAAGCAACTTTTCTGGCCGGGTCGTCACATTTGCAACGTGATGATGGGGTTGTGCCTTTTGGATTAGAAAACACAGATTCATCTGGGCATTTTTCACACATGCCCTTGCCTTCTTCGGCATACGTGTTCCAGAACATATAATCTGTTTGATTACATTTTTCTTGGTCTAAATCTATATTTTCATTTGCGGCGGCATTTGCGGTTGCAGCGGTGACAGCAATATTTGCCACAGATGCCGCAATATTGGATTCTGCACGAATTTTTGCAGTCCCAATTGATGAGTCTTTTTGTTTTGCGGCTGTCAGTTTTGATGAAATCGCATTCGCATTTGTATTGTTTGCCGATGAATCCAATTTCACATTACCCGCAGAATCAACAACCAAACCACCACTTAATAATTGTGATAAATCTTTCATGGTCACGACCTGTGAACTGGTGTCGTCTTTGGTTGCGAATCCGGCGCTGGTCAGTGCATTTTTAACATTTGTGTTGTTTAAACTGGATTGCAGTTGTGTTGCAAAGTTTGCGGTTGATACAACATCACTGGCCTTTGCAAAACCGGCATTGGTTATTGTTGCAGTCAGGTTGTTTTTGGTGACAACATCATCTGTCTTTGCAAAACCCGCACTGGACAACGCAGATTTAACATCACTGGTGTTCAATGTGTTTGCAATATTACCGGTTGTGACAACTGTTGTTGGTAATGCAGATGCATCAATTTTGCCGTTTGTTGTGCGGACAACTGTGCTGGGCAAATTGTTTGATACCTGGGCGGCAATATTATCTGTGGTAATTGCCTTGGCAGCGGTTGTTTCCAATGAACTTGTTCTGGACGCCAATGCTGTGACTGTATCTGTTTTTGCAAAACCTGCTGTTTCCAATGCCGATTTAACATCACTGGTGTTCAATGTGTCTGCAATATTGCCGGTTGTGACAACTGTTGTTGGTAATGCAGATGCATCAATTTTGCCGTTTGTTGTGCGGACAACTGTGCTGGGTAAATTGTTTGATACCTGGGCGGCAATATTTTTTGTGGTAATTGCATTTGATGTGACCGCACCTGTTTCAGCATCTATATTTACCAAGCCTAAATCTTTTAATGAATTGTTTGTTGCGTTGGCCAGTGCGTTTTTAACACTTGTATTACTTGCGATATTACCTGTTGTGATAATTCCGGCATCATTTAGGTTGCTGTTGGTAATAACACCGGCATTTGCCAATCTGGCAGAAAAACTGCCTTCGCCTGAACCGTTCAAAGTGTTATTAACCGTTGTTGCGATATCGTTCGTTTGTGCGAATCCGGCATCAGCCAACGCCCTTTTGACAGTACTGTTGTTTGCTGACAATTTTGTGGGTAAATTGTCGGCGGTCAAAGCATTGGATTCCAATGATGCGGTTCTGGTGCTTAATGCCGATAAACTGTTGGTGGTTGCATAATTGCCCAATTTTGTTGTTAATGCACTGTCTGTGACAACATTATTTTTGGTTAATTCGCCACCCAAAGTTGCCGGGGTTAAAACATTTAATGTTTCGGTTCCATCTTTGACAGATATAATTCCGCGGTCGGTTAATCCAGATGTAATCAATGAATTAACATCACTCTGTTTTGTGTATGTGTTGCCAAGTTTGTTTGCCAGTTTTGTTGCGGTTAAATCACTGTCTGTGATGAATGCGTCGCCCAAAGTACTGACCAGATTGGCTTTGGTTAATGCGCCCGCCGCCGTATAACGCGAATCCAATGTTGCGCCCAATTTGTCAGCCGTCAGGTCACTGGGCTTTGCAAATGAATCACCCAAAGCACTGATTAAGTTTGTTTTGCTGACAGAATCTGCCGATGCATACAGTCCGGATAATTTTCCAGATAATTTGCTTTGGGTTAAATCACTGTCTTTCAAATAAGTGTCACCTAACTTTTCTGACAATTTTTTTGCTGTTAAATCTGTATCGGTCAAAAAGCCTGATAAATCAGCGGGCTTTGCAAATGAATCGCCCAAAGTGCTGATTAAGTTTGTTTTGCTAACAGAATCTGCCGACGCATACAGTCCGGATAATTTTCCAGATAATTTGCTTTGGGTTAAATCACTATCTTTCAAATAAGTGTCACCTAACTTTTCTGACAATTTTTTCGCTGTTAAATCTGTATCGGTCAAAAAGCCTGATAAATCAGCGGGCTTTGCAAATGAATCACCCAAAGCACTGACCAGATTGGCTTTGGTTAATGCGCCCGCCGATGCATACCGCGAATCCAATGTTGCGCCCAGTTTATCAGCGGTTAAATCCGTTGTTTTTGCAAAACCTGATAATTTTGTATTCATATTACCAGTTGTTATTACACTGTCTGGTAATGCGACTTTTAATTTGTTGTTTGCATCAAATAAGTCTATATTTTTTGCATATCCAGACAGTTCGGTTTTTGTCGCCAAATTAGAGATGTCACTACTGGTTAAATAACCTTTGTTAGATACAGCGGTGTCAATCATATTACCCAATGTTTCAGATTTAGCCAATGCTGCATTAACGGTTTCATCGTCGATTTTCGGTAAATCATTTTTTGTTGCCAGATTTTTTGCTGTGATTTTGGCATCAAAATTGCTGTCTGTGATTACATTTGCGGTCTTTAATTTATTTGCAATACTGCCAGTTGTATTTTCGTCGCCATTTAATAATGTGGTGAATTGACCAGACAAAGAGTTCAAATCAGTATTTTTTGCGAATCCAGCATTTTTTAATTTGTTTGCCATACTGCCAGTTGTGTTTTCGTCACCGTCTAATAATGTTGTGACGCGTCCGGACAATGTATCAAAAGTTCCTTTGGCGGCAAACGTATCGCCCAACGCGGTTGAAATAGCTTGTTTGTTTGCAGTTTTTGCCAGTTCGGTGCTTAAATCTGTTGGTTTCAACAGTTGTAATGTTGCCGCACTGTCATTAGATAAAATTCCGCGTGATTTTAAATCTGATACAATCAAGTTATTTACATCATCTGTTTTCGTAAAAGAACCGTCTAATGTATTGATTAAATTCTTTTTGCTGACAGAATCTGCCGATGCATACAGTCCGGATAATTTTCCAGATAATTTGCTTTGGGTTAAATCACTGTCTTTCAGGTATGTTGTGCCTAACTTTTTGGACAATCTTTCCGCTGTTAAATCTGTATCGGTCAAAAAGCCTGATAAATCAGCGGGCTTTGCAAATGAATCGCCCAAAGTGCTGACCAGATTGGCTTTGCTTAACGCGCCCGCCGATGCATAACGTGAATCCAATGTTGCGCCCAGTTTATCAGCGGTTAAATCCGTTGTTTTTGCAAAACCTGATAATTTAGTTCCCATGTTTCCTGTTGTTATAACATTTTCAGGCAGTTCAACTTTTAATCTGTTATATGAATCGAACAAATCAGCATTTTTTGCATATCCAGACAATTCGGTTTTTGTCGCCAAGTTGCCGATGTCACTGCTGGTTAAATAACCTTTGTTAGATACAGCGGTGTCAATCATATCGCCCAATGTTTTCGATTTAGCCAATGCTGCATTAACGGTTTCGTCGTCGATTTTCGGTAAATCATTTTTTGTTGCCAGATTTTTTGCTGTGATTTTGGCATCAAAATTGCTGTCTGTGATTACATTTGCGGCCTTTAATTTATTTGCAATACTGCCAGTTGTATTTTCGTCGCCATTTAATAATGTGGTGAATCGACCAGACAAAGAGTTCAAATCAGTATTTTTTGCGTATCCAGACAACTCTGTTTTGGTTGCCAAGTTAGTTATGTCGTTGTTGGTTAAATAGCCTTTGCTGGAAACAGCATCATCAATCATATTGTCTAATGTTTTTGATTTGGACAAAACATCGCTGACAGTGGCTTCGTCCAGTTTTGGTATTTCAACATTTAATGAACCATCAGATTTTAAAATATCACGATATTTCAAATCATTAATAACTAAATTGGATAAATCCTTGGTTTTTACAACTGTATCAGGTAAATTGTCGGCAATGTTGTCTGTGGTAATTGCCTTGGCAGCGGTGTTTTCCAAATTTGTGACTTTGCCAGATAATGTTGAAAGGTTTTCAATAGTGGCGACTTTTAATGTATTGTTTTCGTCATCGTTTAACAAACCTTTGCGAACCAAGATGTTTTTTACATCTGTTTCACTGGTTCCCAGTTGCCCAGATAATTTAGCCTTTGCAGAGTCACTTTTTGCAATTTTATCGGCAATCGTGACAGGGTCTGTATCGTCTTTGGTTGCATAGTTTTTACTGTTTAGTGCATCATTTGTGATAAATCCACGTTTGTTTAAATCGGTTGCGGTCACAAATGTATCGTCCAAAGTATCGGTTAATAATTCTTTGGTTATATCTTTGGCGGTTAAAACATTTCGTGTTGCGTTTGTATCATTTGTAATCAAGCCTTTGTCTTTTAATTGTTGGGTTATTAAATTATTAACTGTTGTTGCATCGGTTCCCAGTTTCCCAGATAATTTGGCCTTGGCAGAATCACTGTTTGCAATTTTATCGGCAATCGCGACAGGGTCTGTATCGTCCTTGGTTGCATAGTTTTTATCGTTTAGTGTGTCATTTGTGATAAATCCGCGTTTGTTTAAATCGGTTGCGGTCACATATCCTTTGGTAGCAACCTCGTCGGATACCATTTGTTTAAAATTATTGGAATTACGCAGTGCGTTTGTGACAGTGGCCTCGGTGACTTGGACTTCGCCCTTTTTTTCAATATTCAAAGAACCGTCAGTATTTAAAATTTCTTTGTTAATCAAATCTGCGGTAATGATGTTTTTGATATCGTCTGTGGATTTTAATTCATTTTTTGTTGCAAATAATGCGGTGTTGTTATTGTCGGTTAAACCGCGTTCGCGTAGTTTAGAATCAATATTTGCCCCCAGATTATTTGTTATATTGTCTGTTTTGCGTTGAATTGATGCGACAGATGTTTGCAAATTCTGGTTAGATGAACGAATTGAAGATAACGCGTTTTGTAAATCATTATTTGTTGTTGTTAATTCCATGTCTTGAACGGCCGATGTAATATCATCACGCGTCAGTTGATTTTGTGCCAAACGTGTTTGGGCGGTTTGTAAATTAGTTATTTGTTGTTGCAATTCTGCGGTTGGTAATTCGTCTTTTGTTGCAACCTTTAATGTGTTGTTGGAATCGATGATTCCGCGTTGTTTCAAATCGTTGGCAATCAAACTTTTAACCGCGTTTGTGTCGGTGCCAATTTTCCCACTCAAAGTTTGTTTGGCGGTGGTACTGGCGGCTATTCTGGACGCAATTGCCTCTGGTGTGGTTTCATCTTTGGTTGCAACATTTAAATTTTCATTAGAATCTAAAATGTTTTTGCGCTTTAAATTTGCGATAACGGTATTATCCAAAGTATTTGAATTTGCCAATGCGGCACTGACGGTTGCCTCACTGATAACAGGTAATTCAGATCTGGTCGCATAATTTCTGTCACGTAATGCGTCGGGTGTAATAAATGTATTTCCCAGTTTTGCAGACAATTTTTCGGTTGTTATATCACTGGGTTTTGCGTATGTATCGCCCAATTTTGTTTGCAATAATTCTGGGGTTAATTCTGTCTTTTTTAATATTTGTAATTGTTTATTAGAATCGTAAATTCCTTTATTTACCAGATTTTGAGAAATCATATTGTCAAACTCTGGTGAATTTTGCAGTGCTTCGGCAACGGTTTCAGTATTTATCACCGGCAATTCATCTTTGGTTGCAACATTTAATACATTATTAGAATTAATAATACCGCGTTGTTTCAAATCGTTGGCAATTAAACTTTTAACAGAATTTTCATTTGTTCCAACGCGTGATGACAATGTTTGAACAGCGGTATCGTTCGTTATAATTTCATTTGCCAATTTTGTTGGTTCGACATCGGTTTTCTTGGCAAATTTTGTAGCCAATGTGGATTCTAACTTTTGTGTCAAAGCCAAAGGTTGAATATCGTCAGTTGTTGCAACCAATAATTTTCCACGATTATCAACAATACCTTTATCAATCAATGTGTCACTGACCTTGGAATCAACGGTCGCATTTAAATCAGCAATAGATGCTGTGTTATCTTGTAATTCGGTTATTGCCTCATTGACGGGGGCAATTTTGTCGTTGATTTCGTTTTGAACAGTTGTTTTCACAGTGTCAGCCATTTGCTGTTGTTGTGTCACCAATTCATCAATTTGTCTTTGTATTGCGGCGATATCTGCGGCAATTTCGGTGGTTGTTCCCGCATTACCCCCGCCGGTGCCACCCGTTCCTGTGCCGGTGGTGACAGCAGTTGGAACATAATAACGATTAGGATTTTTTATCGGGGAATTAAATGAAATACGTGTGTCGTTTGTTGTTGTGGTGTCTGTGGTTGTGATTGCTGGTGCAGATGGTTCCGAATCGGTTTGCACACCCGTTGCAGAAACACTGGTCTTTGGGGCAATAAAAGATGGCTGATGATTTAACGGTATAGAACTGGCACGCAAGGACGGCGCGCAAAAACAAGCAGTGCAAACCATGCACAACATACCCCAAACACTAAGTTTTCTCATAATTTTTCCCCCTGATATCATTATAAAAAAATCCTTTCTTAGATAAATTTTAGAAAAAATCAAAAATCCAAGGCAAGCACAAAAAATAGTATTTTTCACAAGTTTATTTATAAAATTTTTATTTGCAATTTTGTTGGGTATATCCTAGGATAAAAGCACATTGTCGGGGTGTAGCTCAGCCTGGTAGAGTACTTGCATGGGGTGCAAGGGGTCGCAGGTTCGATTCCTGTCACCCCGACCACACTTTGTTAAAACTTCGTGTGACAAGCCAAAAATTCAAACCGGTTTTTACCGGTTTTTGTTTGTGTGATTTTTATTGTAATAAAAAATCCCGGAAAAATCCGGGATTTTGTTTTTTACATGCATTTAAACTCTTCTGGGTTTATTGATAGATTTACGTCGTCGCATACGCAGGTATGACGAGATGATTCGTAATGCGCGCCATCTGGACATTTGTCGACACATTCACCAGATTTTGTGTCAAAATATAATCCTTCGTCTTGACATGCGCATCCGCCTGCAGTCGCGTTGTATGGCGCAAACTCTGGACACATATAACATTTTTCATCGTTGATGTTCCAGAAATAATGATTGTTTATGGCACATGTTTCTCTGTCCGCATCTATACATTCGCCTGTGCTCGCAGAGAATACCTGGCCTTCTTCACAAAGTTTGCATGCCATATCTTGGATAACAAAGTTTAACTTAGGTTCTTCGCATACACATTCTTGGGCGCTTTCGTTAAACGGTGCGCTTGGTGGGCATTCAACACATGATTGATCTTTCGATGACCAAACCATATTTTTGCTGGCGCACTCACTTTGGCCGGCGGCAACACATCTGCCTGTTGATGTGTTAAATGTTGCAGATTTGTCTTCGCATACGCAACGCGGCAATGATGAGTTATCCATTGATTCATCGTTAAAGTATGTACCCTCTGGACATTTGTTGCATTTTGTGCCGTTCCAATATGTGTCGGGTTCTGCCAAGCACGCATTTTCATCACCCGCATCTATGCACATATACCGTTGTTCATCTTCGTTATAAGCAACTTTTCTGGCCGGGTCGTCACATTTGCAACGTGATGACGGGGTTGTGCCTTTTGGATTATAAAACACAGATTCATCAGGACATTTTTCACACACGCCCTTGCCTTCTTCGGCGTGTTCGTTCCAGACCATATAATCTGTTTGATTACATTTTGCTTGGTCCAATCCCGTATCGTTGCTGACCGCGGCATTTGCCGTTGCAGCGGCGACGGAGATATTTGCCACAGATGCCGCAATACTGGATTCTGCACGAATTTTTGCAGTCCCAATTGATGAGTCTTTTTGTTTTGCGGCTGTCAGTTTTGATGAAATCGCATTCGCATTTGTATTATTTGCCGATGAATCCAATTTCACATTACCCGCAGAATCAACAACCAAACCACCACTTAATAATTGTGACAAATCTTTCATGGTCACGACTTGTGAACTGGTGTCGTCTTTGGTTGCGAATCCGGCACTGGTCAGTGCATTTTTAACATTTGTGTTGTTTAAACTGGATTGCAGTTGTTTTGTAAAGTCTGCGGTTGATACAACATCACTGGCCTTTGCAAAACCGGCATTGGTCATTGTTGTAGTCAGGTTGTTTTTGGTGACAACATTAGATTTGACACTTTGATTTGCCCCTGTACCAGTCACTGTGACCAAACCAAGATCTGCCAATCTAGATGTTTCGGCATTTCTAAGTGCCTGACCGGCGGCAGAATTTTCGTTGCTTAAATCAGCGGTCGTGACAATGCTGTTTGCCCTTTGAAGTTGGCCAGAAGCACTCCTTTCTGCAAAACCTAAACCAATAAGTTCTGTTCCAACTGAATTTTGGATATCATTGGCGGTTTGACCAACCTTCATACTGGAAACATTGGTTCCTTTGCTGCCTGTCCAAGAAAGCATACCAGTTGATGAGTCAAATGTTGGTGTAAAGGATTCGCCCTTGATATCATTTACAAAATTTGTTCGTGTCGATATCAATGCGGTTTTACCAGCATCATTCAATGCAAATGTCTTTTTGCCTTCGGCGACATCGGCATTAAACTTGGATTCTTCGGCTGTTTCACCACCCATCAATGACGGGTCGGCTTCAACGGCTGCCAAGCAAGTGGCCATAGATGTAAAGTATCCTTCGTTGCCGGACTTGGTTAAGTCAGTTGCCACATTGCCGCGCGCAACAAATGCGTTAATAGTTTTTGCGGCAGACATCTTTTTAACGTTTTGAACGGTTCTAAATCCAGTTGCCACAACGTGCGCTTTGCACCAAGTGTATGCAGCAGATTCGCCGTCTTCACCGTCTTCGCCAGCCATGATTTCGTCATAACGTTCTTTACATGCGGTCATAAAATCTGCATTGTTGCTGGATTTGCCGGCAAATCCGGTAATCGCCATTCTGGACTGGGGGGTTGTGTATGTTTTTGTATCCACAAACGCAGCCATCTTGGCACTGCCTAATTTTGCAGACATTCTCTTGCCAATACCTTCGGTTAAGTCAAGGACAGTTGGGTTTTGAACCAATGACAAACAGTATGCTGTGGAACCACCCATTATGGCTGTATAATCCGCGTTTGTGAATTTGTCTGCACAGTCTTCTTTGGACGTTATTTTTGAATACAATTTCTTGACTATTTCAATATTGTCTTCGCAATACTGTTGTTCAGTAGATGTGCCAGACATAATTTCGTTATAACGCGCCTCGCATGCTTCCATAAATGTTGTGTCTGTTTTTGTGCTGCTGGCCTTGAACCCTGTCATTGCCAAACGGCCTTGGACAGTAGAGGTTGCTTTCAAATTTTGCATTTTTTCAGAACCAAATGTCCGGACCAATTTTTGACCGATACCAGCATTTAAATCAAGGGTATCAACCTTTTGCACCAATGATAAGCAGTAAGATTTTGCACCACCTTGGATTGCATTGTACATATCAGATGTGAATTGCTCGCATGATGTCACATTGCTGTACAATGGTGTAATGATTTTGGTCAGGTTTGATACACCTTTGTCGTCTTTTTCCATGCAATACGCATACCATGCAGTGTCGCCATCATCACCGGACATAATGCTGTTATAGTTTGCAATACATGCGTCCAGCAACGATTTGCCACCGAATATTTTGGTTGCACTTGAATTCAAACGATCTGCGGCAGACTTACCAGTCACCAAATTTGCTGTTAAGGCACTCTTGGCTGCTGCCAAATCTTTGACATCTGTATTGCTCTTCATATACAGTTTTGCCATCTTTAAACCGACACCATCGTCCAAAGACACTTTGTCAAATGTTGCCGTCAGGTTAGCACAGAACGCATCTGCACCGCCGACCATTTTTGCATACATATCTGCGGTAAAGTCCGAACAATCGTCACTGATTGTATCATTTGGGAACAATTTGCGTGCCAAATCACGATTTAATGTTCCGTCTTTGTAATGTTCG